>Ga0316206_1000201_pt1 | contig 109737 bp, 82 predicted proteins | sample 6monthpyrite_MG_FD_204942 | JGI IMG/M metagenome (GOLD analysis project Ga0316206, IMG submission 204942) | Microbial mat bacterial communities from mineral coupon in-situ incubated in ocean water Damariscotta River, Maine, United States -... | ecosystem: Environmental > Aquatic > Marine >...
CTTCATTGGGCCTCCTGGGTTGGGATACTTGGATACGTACCAATGGGACACTTGAGCCCGAGGAGCAATGCTCCGACCACCCGGGGGGCCCGTTTACAGCATCAGGCTCAAAAGTGAACACTTTGGCCGGCAGGAACCCATCGCACCGATGGGTTCCTGCCGGCCAAAGTGTTCACTTTTGAGCCTGGCTCCGTACGTAATGGGTAGAGTTGCGGGCATGTTGCTGCGAACTGCGAAGGTGATCTTGGCTCTGTTTCTTGGGCTCGTTCTGTGCGAGTTGGGGCTGGGGGCGTTGCACCTTGTCTTTGGGGCGGAAGAACGCGGGGGCGACGGCGCGGCCGAGGTGCTGTGCATTGGCGATTCGCACACGTTTGGGTGGAACGTCGATGCGGCGGGGGCTTGGCCCGCGCGGCTTGAGGGGCTGTTCGCCGACGAGGGGCTCGAGCTGCACGTGGCGAACCGCGGCGCGCCGGGCAAGAACACCGAGACGCTGCTCGGCGAGTTGGATCAGTACTTGGCTCTGGATCGGCCGCGGGTGGTCTTGATCTTGGCTGGGCTGAACAACCCCTGGTCGCGGCCGCATGGCGAAGGCGCAAGCGGTGCGCTCGATTGGTCGCGCACGGCGCGGCTCGTGAAAGTGCTGGCGAGCCGCGTTGCAGGTGGCGGGCGCATTCAGGGCGTGGGCGATGGCGGGGGAGCCGGCCACTTCGACGAGAGCGAGACGCCCGGCGGCCGCACCGAGGTGCGCGTCGTGACACGCGAGGGTGACCTCGAGACCTTCGAGATCGGCGGCGGCACGATCGCGCACGAGGAGGTGCAGCTGGCCTACGATTGGATCAAGCGTGACTTGATCGAGCTCGCGGCGCGCGTGCGCGCGTTTGGCGCGACACCGGTTCTGTTGACCTACGCATTGGAAGAGGGCGCGTACATCCCCAGCGTGAACTTCACGATCCGCGAAGCGGCTGCCGAAGGCGAGCTGGACTTGATCGACGTGGCGGCGGCGTTTGCGCCCGTGTTGGATGAGCTCGGTCGCGAGCGGTTGTTCTTCCCCGACGCGCACCCGCGGCGCGAAGGCTACGGCGCGTACGCACGCGCCGTGCATGACGGCCTGGTCGAGCTGGGGCTTGGCGGCGCCGCCAAGGTGGGCGATCCCTTTGCCGAGCTGCGCAGCGTGGCGGCTCCCGCGCCCAAGTTGTCCGGTGCGTTTGACGCGGACGGCAAGCTGACGCTCGAGGTGGCCTTCGAGCCCGCGCTCGAGTTCTCGATCCTGCTTGCGGGGGGCAAGAGCCCTGTGGATTCCGAAGACGATGACTGGTACGGCATGCCTGTCGCGTTGCAGCGGGACGCGCTGTTTGATGCGTCGGCGAAGGCCGTCGAGTTGCGCGGCATCTTTGGCGAGGGCCCAACGAAGCTGCAGCTCGACGCGGCCGTCCTCGATGGGCTGGGCGTCGGGCCGGGGCCGCTGTTTGCGGTGCTGGTGGTCCGAACCCAGAACTGGACGACGCTTCAGGCGAGCAAACCGGTTCAAATCCGCTAAGGGAAAGCAGCCCCTGAGCGCTGTGGCGGACGGTTTTACCGCACAGTCGCTTTCCCCAGGGAAATACCTGGAGTTATGTGTCCCCGTCCGCGTCGGGAGCGCTACTCTCTCTGTACACCTCACCCCTTCCAGGGTCACGCCATGCTCCTCTCCATGCGTATATTTCTCTCCAGCTTGCTTGCCGCCACTCTTCTCGGGACGACGGCATCCGCGCAGGTCGCCCAGTTCCCCTTCTTCGATAGCTTCGAAGACCCGGCCCTCGGGACGATGTGGAAGATGGGGACAGAGTCGAACGTGGACTCGGTCCTGAACGTGAGCGACCAATACACGGCCTACGACGGACTGCAGCAGCTCGAGCTGACCACCAACGCGACCGACGGGCTGCAGAGCACCTCGGTGGACTTGACGATCGACCTGCAAGGGCAGAAGGGGGTTCGGGTCAACTTTGCTCACCGTCGCACGAGTGGAGGCAGCTTCAATAACTCGGGTGTGTACATCAGCGATGACGGCGCCAACTTCGTCTTTGTCCTCCAGCTTGAGACGTTCGATACCGGCGAGGAGTACGCCGACTACTCCCTCGACCTCGACAAGCTGGCCGCCGAGAACGGCTTGACTTTCAACGACCACTTCGCGATCCGCTTCCTATGGAGCGGTTGGGCGAGTCCGTCCGCCTTTTCGGGAGCGGCGTACGACGATGTGCGCATCGTCCCGACGAACTTCTCACAGCTGGCCGTGTTCAACAGCACAAGCCCCACTGGCTTGGGCAACTTCGGCGCGGCCATGACCTCGGTCGCCGACTTGAACGGCGACGGCATCCGCGACCTTGCGGTGGGGCACCCCGGCTACAGCCTGAAGCGCGGCCGCGTCGAGCTCTACTCGGGCGCGACGGGCAAGTACCTTTGGGGCTGGTCGAAGGGGATTTTCGGCGAGCACTACGGCCAGAGCCTGGCCAACCTTGGCGATCACGATGGCGATGGGTTTGACGAGCTTCTGATCGGCGCGCCCAGCAACGACATCGGCTTCGCCGATGCGGGCGCCGTCTACATTGTTAACAGCAAGACCGGCGTGCTGCTGGCCGAGCTGCACGGGACGGCCGAAGGCGAGGCCTTCGGCACCGTCTTGAGCGAGCTGCCCGACCAGAACGGTGACGGGAAGACCGAGTTTCTTGTCTCGGCGCCATTTGCCGACTACGGCATTGAAGACGGTGGCCGCGTGAACTTGTTCTCGAGCGTGGACTACGGCTCGCAAGCGGCGTACTTCGGGATTCAGACGGGCGAACAGCTGGGGGCGGCGATCTCGTGGATCGACGATCAGGACGGCGACGGCCTCGCCGAGCTGATGTTGGGCGCGCCGGGTTACGACGCGACGCTTGCCGGCAGCAGCGAGGGCGCGCTGTATGTGTACTCGACTCTCAAATCGGCTCCGCTGTACACGTTGACCGGGCCGGCCACGGGCTCGGGCTTTGGCGCTGCGCTCTTGGGGCTCGACGACTTGGACTTTGACGGCGTTCACGACGTCGCGGTGGGGCTCCCTAATTTCCTAGGTGGGCGCGGCGCGATGCGCGTGCTCTCGATGGCGACCGGGACCGTGCTGCACCAGATCTTGGGCGACCAAGACACGGATCACTTTGGCGCGACCTTGGCGCACGCGGGGCAAGCCGATGGCTTTGGCCAAGACGACTTCGCCGCAGGAACAAGCGGGACCGGCAACGGGTACGTGCATCTGGTCGGCCTGCCGTCGTTCTCGGATATCGGCTTTGTCGATGTGGTGGACGAAGGCACGGGCTTTGGCTCTTCGATCGCATTCATCGGCGATGTGAACAGCGACAGTCTTGATGACCTTGCGATTGGCGCGCCCTTCGAGGTGGTCTCGGGGCAGCAGGAGTCCGGCGTCGTGCGCATCTCGACGCTTGCCAAAGGGCCCGTTGTGCTGTCTGTCGACGGGGTTCACTCGACGCTTGCCGGCGAGCTCGTGCTGCACGGCGCCAACCTGCTCGCGGGCACGAAGGTCTTCGTGGATGGCCAAGAGGTCCCCGGGATTACGGTCTCGGTCGGCGAGCTGCGCGTGCCTGTGGGCATCGACGAGCCGGGCGGATTCAAGAGCCTCGAGGTCTCCTCGACTCTGGGAACGAACCCGTTCCCCGGTGGCCTGGCGCGGTACCCCGCTCTCGAGTGTGATGCGAACTTGCCGCTTGGGGACAATCTGGAGGTGCGCCTCGCGAACGGCGAGCCGGGGGTTTACGTCCTGGGCTTCTCGAGTCAGAGGTACGCGACTCCGGCCCTGTTCGAGAGCTTTGGCTGGTACTACGGGCTCGAGCTGAATGGCCTCTGGATCGCCGCCGCGGGAGTCTTCACGCCCGAATCCACGACGCGCAACTTCATCCTGCCGGGTACCGATGCGGTCTATCTGATCGGAACCGAGTTCTACCTGCAGGCCTGGACCTCGCAGTCGTTCCTGGGGCTGGCCGGCTTCTCGAATGCGGTCACGACGACCATCGCTCCCTGAAACTTCGGCATTCGGCCTTCGCTGGGGTAGGATTGAGCGCCACCGCTTCTGCGGAGGCCACCGCTTAGCCCCATATTCCCTAGCGATATGACTTCTTTGACTCGATTTGCCACGCTCTCCCTCGCGCTTGCCGCCTTCGGGAGCACGGCTGCTGCGCAGACCATTGCTCCGTTCCCCTTTACTGAGGGGTTCGAGAGCGGGAGCCTAGCTCCCTATTGGACGCCGACCCTGGTGTTCGGGACCGGGCTGGCACAGGTGACGACGGCCAATGGGCCCTATTCGGGCAACTTCCACCTGACGATCGACGGGAACTCGGGCACGGATACGAATATCAACGTGGACTTGGCCATCGACCTCGCTGGGAAGAGCGGTGTGCTGATGGAGTTTGCCTGGCGCGACTACGGCGACGAGTTTGACGCGAACACCGACGGGATTTACATCTCGGACGACGGTGTGACCTTTTACAAGGCGATGGACTTGAACGGCGGGACCGCCGGTGAGGCGTACCAGACGTTCACCTTGGATCTCGACAAGGCGGTCGTTGACGCGGGCATGGGCTACACGACGCCGTTCTTCATTCGCCTTGGTTGGAGTGATGAATTCTTGATTCCGACCGATGGCTTTGGCTTCGACGACATCAGCATCCGGTCGCTTGGTTACACGAACCTCGGGCTCGTGCAGAGCGAGTCCCCGACGTTCGGTGGCGAGTTTGGCGCGTCGGCTGCCGCCGTTGCGGACTTGGACGGCGACGGCTTCCAAGAGATTGCCGTGGGGCACCCCGGATACTTGGGCGCGCGCGGACGCGTTGAGATTTTTTCAGGCAAGACGTACGAGTTCCTGAACTCGGTTCAGCAGACCACAAACGGCGATCAACTCGGTCGCTCGCTCGCCTCGGTCGGGGATCTAGATGGCGACGGTTTCGACGAGCTTCTTGTCGGCGCGCCCTTCAACGACAAGCCGGTTTTCAATGCTGGCGCTGCGTATGTGTACTCGTCCAAGACGGGAGCGGTGCTGCATACCTTCAACGGCACGCTGAGCGGGGACGCGTTCGGCAGCGCGGTGGCCGCTGTCCCGGACATGACCGGCGACGGCTTCGACGAGCTGTTCATCGGTGCGCCGAAAGCGGATGGGCTTGCCGGCGTGGACTCGGGGCGCGGGTTCGTTTACTCGGGCGCGGACTTCAGCTTGCTGTTCACCCTTGAGGGTCCGCAGACCGGAGCATTTGCCGGCACGTCAGTGGACGCCTTTGGCGACATGACGGGCGACGGCGTCACGGACTTCGTGATGGGCGCGCCGGAGTACGACCTGCTGCCGGTCCTCAATGACCGTATCGGCGCTGCGTTCATCTACTCGGGAGTGGACGGCTCGCTTGTGCGGACGTTCAAGGGCGACTTCCAGGGGAGTCAGTTCGGCGTGGCCTTGGCCGTGACGGAAGACCTGAACAACGACGGGATCCTGGACCTTGTGGTCGGCGCTCCTGAACATAAGGGCACCGCGGGGCTCATCCGCTTCTTCGACTCGGCGACGGGCCTCGTTCTCAAAGAAGTTCAAGGCGACAAAATCGGCGACCGCTTTGGCGCTTCCGTGACGCGCGCGGGCGACGTGGATGGCGATGGCGCCACCGAGATCGCGGTGGGCACGAATGGCTCCTTGACGAGCGTCAAGGGGTACGCGCGTGGTTACAGCGGCGCGACTCTGGAGCAGTCCTTCAACTTCGAGCCGATCGGCGCCGGTGCTGGGTTCGGGGCCATGGTGCAAGGGCTCGGTGACATGAACGGCGACGGACTGTCCGACCTTGCGATTGGCGCTTTGCGCGAGACCGTCGAGACGACGTCGACCGCGGGCACCGTGCGGATTGTCAGTACGGCGGGCGCGCCCGAGGTGAGCTCGATCGATGGCGTGCACAGCACGCTGGCCGGCGATGCCGTGGTGCATGGCGTGAACCTGCTCGGGAACCTGACGGCGAAGGTCGACGGCATCCCGCGGCCTGTGACCAACATCTCCCCCGTCGAAGCGCTGATCAGCCTGCCGCCGGACGAGCCGGGTGGCTATCACACCATCACGGTCGGGACCGACCTCGGTGGGGTGACCTTGCCCGAGGGCCTTGTGCGCTATCCGGCCATCAATGCACCGGCGACGTTGGGCCTGGGTGACAGCTTGACCCTCGACATCGACAACGGCGAGCCCGGCGCGTACGTGCTGGCCTTCTCGAGTCAGAAGTACAGCACGCCCGCACCGTTTGCGAGCTTCGGCTGGTTCCACGGGCTCGAGCTGAACGGCCTGTGGTTTGCGGCGGTGGGGGGCTTTGTCCCTGGAGATACGGCGAAGACCCTGACCCTGCCGGGAACGACCGCAACTTCCTTGGTGGGAACGCCGTTTTATATTCAGGCGTGGACATTCCAGTCCGATCTTGGATTGGCAGGCTTCACGAACACGCTGACCACCACGATCGTTCCGTAGAGCAGCTGCCACAACTTTTTGAACTGAACCGGGCGGATTCCTGAATTGAGGGGATCCGCCCGCTTTCTTGGTGAGTCCTAGCTATATGGAAATCCGCAACTCTGGTGTTCGTCTGGGTCTGGCTCTTTTGGCGTTCAGCGCAAGCGCCTCTGCGCAGACCAGCGCGTCCTTTCCCTTCTTCGATGGCTTTGAGAGTGGCACCCTAGCGCCGTATTGGAGCGTGGACGTCGTCTCGGGGCCGGGACAGGCGCTCGTGACCGCAGCGAATGGCCCCCATACGGGGGGCTTCCATCTCACGATGGACGCCACGAGCTCCGCAAAGACGATCATGGCGGCTGATCTTGCGGTCGACCTTGCTGGCGAGGAGGGCGTCCTTCTGGAGTTCGCTTGGCGGGACTTCCTAGATGGGTACGATTCGCAGATCGATGGCATCTTTCTGTCGGTGAATGGTTTGGACTTCACCAAGGTCATGGACCTGAATGGCCCCGCGGCGGGAGAGGGGTACCAAGAGCTCAAGCTGGACCTCGACAAGGCCGCGGAGGACGCGGGGCTTGCCTTTGCGTCGCCCTTCTACATTCGATTCGGCTGGAGCGGGATCGGCTCGATTCCGGTCGAGGGGTTCGCTTTCGACGACGTGCGGTTGAGCTCGGTTGGGTTCTCGACACTTGGGAAGCTCGTCAGCCAGACGCCGACCTCGGGTGGCGAGTTCGGCGCCTCGATGACGCGCATTGCCGATCTGAACGCGGATGGTGTGGATGAGCTGGCGATTGGGCATCCCGATGTTGCCGGGGCACGTGGGCGCGTGGAGATCTTTTCGGGCACGAACTTCAGCTTGATCAGCTCGGCGACACAGAACCTGGTTGGTGACGAGTTTGGCCGTAGCCTGGACGTGGTTGGCGACCTAGACGGCGATGGGTTTGACGAGCTTCTGATTGGCGCGCCGTTCAACGATCAGGGCGGCTTGAACGCCGGCGCGGCGTTTGTGTATTCGACAAAGACGGGTCAACAGTTGTCGGCATTCCTCGGGACGGCTGGCGACAGCTTTGGCGCGATCGTTCGCGGTGTGCCCGACATGAACGGGGACGGCGTGATGGAGCTCTTGATCGGCGCACCGAAGGCCGATGGCAAAGGCGGCGTGGACGCGGGGCAAGTGCACTTGTATTCGGGGAGCGACTCGACGGAGCTGTTCGTCTTGGATGGCCTGCAAGCTGGTGGGTTGTTTGGCAGCGCCATCGACGCACACGCGGACTTGGATGGTGACGGCATTGCCGACATCGTCGTGGGCTCGCCCGAGTGGGATCTTGTCGCGACGAACGAGAAGAGCGCGGGGGCCGTGGGCGTGTACGCCGGCAAAGACGGAGCGCTGCTGCTGAGCCTGACTGGCTCGGCCGCGAATGAGCGCTTGGGCAGTAGCCTCTCGATGATTGCCGACCTGACGGGTGACGGCCTCTTGGACCTTGCCGTGGGCGCGCCCGACGCGTTGAGCGCGGCGGGTGCCGTGCGCTTCTTCGATGGCTCGAACGGCACGCTTTTGAGCGAGCGGACTGGCGCGCTCAGCGGGGAACGCTTTGGGACTTCCGTGCGCAGCGTGGGCGATCTCGACGGCGATGGTGTCGATGAGATCGCCGTGGGGACGGACTCGAGCTTGGCGGAGACGTTGGGTTACGTGAAGGTGTTCCGCGCGCCGGGGCTCGAGGTGACGGCGGTGTTCCGGGCTGCGAGTGTGGACTCGGGATTCGGCGCGGCCCTGCGTGGGCTTGGCGATATGGATGGCGATGGGCTTGATGATGTGGGGCTCGTCTCGATTCGCGAGGCGGCCGGGAGCGTGAGTGGCGCGGGGATGGTGCGGATCGTGAGCACCGCCGGCGGGCCGCTGATCGACAGCTTGGAAGGGCTGCACAGCACGAAGGCTGGCGAGGTCGTTCTGCACGGCAGCAACCTGTTTGGGCACCTGGTCGCGCTGGTCGATGGGACGCAGCGGGCGGTGACGGAGGTCAGCCCTGTTGAGGCGCGCATCCAAGTGCCGATCGATGTGGCGGGTGGGTTTCGAGACCTGACGCTGGTGACGGACCAAGGCAGCGTGACGGGCACGGGCGTCGTTCCGCGCTATCCGGCGCTGGCCGCGAGCAGCGAATTGGCTCTTGGCGCCTCGCTCCACGTGCAACTGGACAACGGTGAGACGGGCGCTTTTGTGCTGGCGTTCTCGAACATGAAGTACGACCAACCGGCGCCCTTCACGAGCTTCGGCTGGTACCACGGGCTCGAGCTGAATGGTCTTTGGGTCGCGGCGGCGGGGACGTTCGCGCCCGGCGCGACCGCGCGTGAGCTGGTGCTTCCGGGGACGACCTCGGCGCTCATGGTGGGCACGTCGTTCTACCTGCAGGCGTGGACCGCGCAGGCGGGTCTTGGCTTGGCCGGGTTCAGCAACACCGTGACGACCACGATCACGCTGTAGGACCGGACAGAAAGCACGGGCCAATTGCCTCCAAATGGGTGGCAATTGGCCCGCATTTGCATTCTAAAGCTCGGTCGTTTGGGCGGGGGATTGTGGGTTGCTTGCGTGAGGGGTACACTCCGCGCTGATTTCTGTGACTCAAGCGTCGGATGACCCGGCGCCCCCCCCAAGAAGGACTCCGCAAGGAGCCAAGAACCGTGCAGCACAAAGCTCTGGGAATGATCGAGACGAAGGGTCTCGTCGGATCGATTGAAGCCGCGGACGCCATGGTCAAGGCCGCCAAGGTCGACCTGTTTGGCAAGGAAAAGGCCACCGGTGGCCTGGTGACGATGTACGTCTCGGGCGAGGTTGGCGCCGTCAAGGCCGCCACCGATGCGGGCGCTGCCGCCGCGCGCCGCGTGGGCGAGCTCGTGTCCGTGCACGTGATTCCGCGCCCGCACGCGCAGGTGCACCGCATCCTCCCCAACATGGAAGCCAAGTAGGCAAACCTTAGGATTTCGGGGGCCTTTTGGCTCCCAATCTGCCCATGAAGGGGATTGATCCGGACCTGCGTGCCCTGCAGGAGATGCGTGACTGCGTCCAGGCCGCCAAGAAGGCGACCAAAGAGCTCTCGACCTGGAGTCAAGAGCGCGTGGACGGGTTGTGTCAAGCCATGGTGGACGCGGCCTCGCGGGCCGCGCACGACCTCGCGCGGATGGCGGTCGAAGAGACCGGCATCGGCCGCGTGCATTACAAGGTGCTGAAGAACCTCTTCGCATCCGAGGGCATCTGGGCGGACATCAAGGACGAGAAGACGGTTGGCATCCTCGGCACAAACGACGAGACGGGGATCACCGAGATCGGCACGGCGTCCGGCCCGATCGCGTGCATCGTGCCGACGACGAACCCGACCTCGACCGCGATCGGCAAGGCGCTGATCTGCATCAAGGGACGCAACGCGGCTGTGATCAGCCCGCACCCGCGCTCGAAGCGCTGCATTGCCGAGACGGTGAACGTCTTGCGCGCGGCGATCGAGCGTTTTGGCGGCCCGCCGGACCTCGTCACCGTCTTGACGAACCCAACGATCGAGTCCACCGGCGCGCTGATGAAGCACAAGCACATCGCTGTGATCTTGGCGACGGGCGGCTCGGGACTTGTGCACGCGGCTTATAGCTCGGGCAAGCCCGCGTATGGCGTCGGGCCCGGCAACGTGCCGGTGTTTGTCGATCGCTCGGCCGATATCGCGAAGGCGGCCAAGTGGATCGTGGCCAGCCAGAGCTTCGACAACGCGACCCTGTGCTGCAGCGAGCAGGCACTGGTCGTCGATCAACCCGTGCTTGAGGGCTTCTTGGGCGAGCTCAAGAAGCGCGGCGCGCATATCGCCTCGCCCGCCGAGGTCGAGCTCTTGGAGAAGCACTGCAACAAGGACGGGATGCAGAACCCGGATCTTGTCGGCACCGATCCTTGGCGGATCGCCGAGGGCGCGGGCTTTCATGTGCCGCGCTCGACGACCTTGCTGGTCGCCTTGCAGCCCGGCGTGGGCAAGTGCTCGCCGCTCTCGATCGAGATCCTGTGCCCGCTGGTCTCGCTGCACGTCGTCGATGGCTGGAAAGAGGGCTGCGAGGTGTCGATGAAGACGCTGCACAGTCACGGCCTGGGCCACACGTGCGGTGTGTGGTCGCGGGACGATGAGGTCGTGAAGGCGTGGGCGCTTGAGAAGCCGGCCAGCCGGATCATCGTGAACGGCCCGACGTCGCAGGGCTCGGTCGGCTACTCGACGGGACTGACGCCGTCGATGAGCCTCGGCTGCGGCACGCTGGCGGGCAACATCACGTCCGAGAACATCACAGCGAGGCACCTGGTCAACGTGAAGCGGCTTGCGCCGACGACGCGGGATTGGGAGGCGCGCTACGTGAAGGACATGGAGCGCGCCGCCGCGCTGACCGGCGACCGCGCGCCGCGTGGTTCGGGGTTGCAAGGCGACCCGGCGCTGGGCGCTGACGCCGGCGGCCCGCGCGACCGCGACTCGGCCGTGTCGAGCTGGGCCGGGAATCCCTCGCGCGGCTCTGCGCCGGCCCCGGCTCCTGCTCCGAAACCCGCGCCTGCGCCGGCCGTGTCCACCGCGCCGACGTTCACCGGCCGCTTGGCCTCGAGCGCTCCGCGCCCCGCGGCCGCGCCCGCGAGCTTCACGCCGCCGCCCGCCACGCCGCCCGCCTCGGGCTCCGCGTCGCGCCCATTCACAACGCCGGGCCTGCATCAAGGCTCGAGCCTCTCCGCCGCCGAAATCAAGGGCATCTTGGACGCAGCCGGCAGCGGCTGCCCGATGGGCCCCTGCGGTGGCTGCCCTCATGCGGACGTCGCGACCGGCGCCTGCAACGCTTGAACTCTCAACAACCCTCTTCCCTTTAAGATCCCATGGACACTCTGATCGCTCTCGGCTTGATCGAGACCAAAGGCATGGTCGGCGCCATCGAAGCCGCCGACGCCATGTGCAAGGCCGCCAAGGTCACGCTGCTTGGCAAAGAGACCTCCGGTGCCGCGCTCGTGACCGTCATGGTGCGCGGTGAGGTCGGTGCTGTGAAGGCCGCGACCGACGCCGGTGCCGCCGCCGCGCGCCGCGTGGGCGAGCTTGTCTCGGTGCACGTGATCCCGCGTCCCGCCGACGACCTCGAGGCTTTCCTGCCGCCCGTCCCGAAGGACTGATCCGCACCTTCCGGTCGGATGTCTAGTTCTCAAGTTCAGCTGCGCGGCTTCGTGGTCATCGACCACATGCAGCCGCAGTTCGCCGCCACGATCGCGGCGAGCTCGGATGGTTACTTCCCCGTCGCGGGGGAGAGCGCCTGCTGGGTCGAGGTGTGCCCGGGCATCGCGGTCAACCGCCTGCTTGACGCGGCGTTGAAGTCGTGCGATGTGGTGCCCGGCGCGATGATTATGGAGCGCTCGTACGGCACCCTCGAGGTGCACGGCGAAGACCAAGGTCAAGTGCGCGAGGCCGGCGTGCGGATCCTGCGCGCCGCCGAGCAGACCGAAGACGATGGGCTGAAGCCGGCGATCCTGACGTCGGAGATCATCCGCCAGATCGACTCCCACCACGCGATGCTGATCAACAAGTCGCGCACGGGCATGCTCGTGCTTGGCGGCGACACGCTGTATACGCTCGAGGTCAACCCCGCGGTCTGCGTGCTCGTTGCCGCGAACGAAGCCGAGAAGGCTGCGCCCGTGCGCATCATTGGCCTCGACAACAACGGCGCCGTCGGGCGCCTGCGTTTGGCCGGCACCGATGCCGCGATTGAAGAGGCCGTGAAGGCCGTACTCAAAAGCCTGAAGGGGTGCACCGGCCGCGAGAACCCCGCCGGCCAAGGAGGCGCGCCATGTTCCTAGGCAAGGTGATTGGCGAGCTTTGGTCGACGAAGAAGGTGCGCGATCTCGAGGGCAAGCGCCTGCTTGTGATCGAGGCGCTCGATGATCGCGACGATCCCGCAGCGCCGATGGTGACCCCCGTTGTGGCAGCCGATCCGATCGGCGCCGGGGTGGGCGAGCACGTGATCGTGGCGTTTGGCAAGGCCGCGCGCGTGGCGTGCGGCGGCGACGGCGACTTCGCGTACGAGGCCGCCGTTGTGGGCATCGTCGACGACGCGAACATCCCCGAAGCGCCGGCCTCGTGGGGACTCGGGGGCAGCCGCTAATGTTGCTCGCCACCGTTGTCGGCCAAGTGTGGGCCACGCAGAAAGACGCGAGCCTTGAGGGCCTCCGCTTGGTCGTCGTGCGCCCCTTTGTACGCGGTGAACATGGCGGCGAGGCAGCGTCGGCCGAGACCATGGTGGCCGTCGACCCGTTGGGCGTGGGCACGGGTGAGCGTGTGCTTGTCGTCTTCGGACGCGCCGCGCGGCACGTGATTGGCCGCGGCCACGACATCGCCTTCCAAACAGCCGTCGCGGCGATCGTCGACGGCATCGAATTCGAAGCTGAGAGCTTCGGCCCGAGCGCCGACGCCGACCCGGCCTGAACACAGGACATCCCGGACAAGAACTCATGAAACGCAACGACTACAACCCGCCCCTGACCGAGGAAGCGAGCTTCGGCCCCTCGATCGGACTCTTGGAGTTCGCCACCGTTCCGCGTGGCATCGAGGCCGCCGACGCGCTCCTGTGGGAGGCCGCGGTGACGATGTGCTTCTCGGCGCCGGTGCAGCCTGGCAAGTACGTGATGCTGTTCTCGGGCAGCGTCGAAGACGTCAAGAGCGCCATGCGCCGCGGGGAAGAGATCGGTGGTCACGATGTGATCGACCGGCTGATGATCCCGCAGGTGCACGAGCAAGTCGTGAACGGTCTCGGCCGTCGCGATGGGTACATCGACGGCAAGCTCGATGCCGTCGGCATCATCGAGACGACGACGGTCGCCGCTGCGATCGCGGCCGCCGACCGCGCGCTGAAGGAAGCGACGGTGGACCTGTTCGACCTGCGGATTGCGAACGGTCTGGGTGGCAAGAGCTTCCTGTGTGTCACCGGCGCGATCTCGGACGTGCGCTCTTCGATCGCCGCCGCCGCGCGTGTCGCCGGCGAGGCCGGCCGCCTGTCGCGCGACGTTGTGATCCCGAACCCGCACCCCGACCTCTCGCGCTACCTGTAGCGCGACTCGGCTCTCGTCCCTATGTCCCGCGGCAAGCTCTACACCGACTCCGACGTGCGCCACATGGCGCCGGGGTCCAGCTTGCGCATCGGGCCCGGGGACATCATCACGCCCGCCGCTCTCGACACCGCGCACGAGCGTGGCATCAAGGTCTGGAAAGGCGCCGCAGCGCCCGCTCCGGGCGCGCACAAGAAAGACTGCCTCTGGCACAAGATGCTGGCCGAGCCCGGCAAGTACCTCGTCGAGGTCTCGGGCGGTCAAGCGATCGTCTGGCAGCTCGCCGACACCGGCCCCGTGGCTTATGGCCGCGACAGATTGGAGAACCACAGCTGATGGCACGCCGCTTTTTGACCGCCGAGGATGTCCGCCGCATGGGCGGCCCCTCGATCGAAGTCGACGCCGAGACCGTCGTCACGCCCCAAGCGCTCGAGGCCGCCCGCGCGATGGGCGTCTCGATCCAGACTGGCGGCGGGGGAGCTCCGCGTCCTTGGACGCCGCCGACTCCCGACCGCGGCCCCGATGCCGCGCGCGCGCTTGAGACCCTGGCGCGCCTGCCCGAGCCCGCCGGCGGCGGCTCCGACACCGGCGTCATCGTGACGGTGGTGGGCAAGAACCGTCCGGGTGTCCTGGCCGAGATCACCGCGCACCTCGCCGGCGCGGGTTGCAACATTCACAAGGTCAGCCAAGAGATCGTCGACGGGTACTTCCACCTGATCCTGACGGTCGAGCTGGCCGGCGGCGCGACGTTCGAAGCGATCAAGACAGACCTCGAGAGCCTTGGCGGTGCGGACGATTTTGTCGCGCGCGCGATGCACTCCCGCGTCTTCCGCTTCATGCACCGCATCTGATTCCAACGCCTCCTTCCTAGGAATAATCCGTGGCACCCTTCACTGACGACGAGGTCTTCGAGCTGATCCGGATGGTCGACCTCGAGACGCTCGACATCCGTACGACGACTCTGGGCATCAGCCTGCTCGACTGCGCTGATCCCGACCTCGAGAGCACCTGCGAGAAGGTGTACACCAAGGTCGTGCACCACGCCTCGAAGCTGGTGGCCACCGCGAACGAGGTCGCCGCCGAATACGGCGTGCCGATCGTCAATAAACGCATTGCCGTGACGCCGATCAGCTTGATCGCCGCACCAAGTGGCGCAAAGAACCTGGTGCCGATCGCCAAGGCGATGGACGCGGCGGCGAAAGAGGTCGGCGTCGACTTCATCGCGGGTTTCACCAGCTACGTGCACAAGGGCTTCACGCGCGCGGATGAAGCGCTCTTCAACTCGATCCCCGAAGCGCTGGATGTGACCGACCACGTGTGCTCGAGCGTCTCGCTTGCCAGCACGAAGTCGGGCATCAACATGGATGCCGTCAACCGCTTCACCGAGGTCGTGATGGCGACCGCCGAGCGCACGGCCGATCGCGGCGGACTCGGCGCCTGCAAGCTGGTCTGCTTTGCGAACGTGGTCGAGGACAACCCGTTTGTCGCCGGCGCGCACATCGGCATCGGCGAGCCGGAGACGGTCTTGTCGGTGGGCGTCAGCGGGCCGGGTGTTGTGCGCGGTGCGCTCGCGCGCCTGTCGCCCGACGACGACCTGAAGGCGGTGGCCGAGGTGATCAAGGCGGTGGCATTCAAGATCACGCGCATGGGGGAGCTGGTCGGACGCGAGACTGCGCGCCGGCTCGGTACGATGTTCGGCATCGTCGACGTGTCGCTGGCGCCGACGCCTGCGGTGGGCGACTCGGTGGCCGACATCCTCGAGCTGATCGGAGTGGACTCGACCGGTGCGCCGGGCACGACCGCGGCGCTCGCGCTCTTGACCGATGCCGTGAAGAAGGGCGGGCTGATGGCCTCGTCCAGTGTCGGCGGACTGTCCGGCGCGTTCATTCCCGTGTCGGAAGACCAGGGCATGATCGACGCGGTGCGGCGCGGCTCGCTGTCGCTCGCGAAGCTCGAGGCGATGACCACGGTCTGCTCGGTGGGCCTTGACATGGTGGCTGTGCCGGGCGACATCCCGCGCCACACGCTGATGGGCATCATCGCCGACGAGATGGCCGTGGGCATGGTCAACACGAAGACCACCGCGTGCCGCATCATTCCCGTGCCGGGCCTCGGGCCGGGCGAGACCGTCGAGTGGGGCGGGCTTCTGGGCACCGGCATCGTGCAGGACCCGGGCAATTACGGCTGCGAGGGCCTCTGGCGCCGCGCCGGGCGCATCCCCGCGCCGCTGCAGGGCTACCGCAACTAGCCCGGATCCCGGTGAGGTGCCCGGGCCGGGGCCCTTGCAGCCGGGGCAACCCCGTTTTTGATCCTGAGTTGGGGCGGGGCCCTCAAGTTGGGCAACCGCGTTGCCGATGACAGGGAGGACCGCTCCTCCCCCTTCCCGCCCTCCTCCCCATGCCCGTCCCTCCGTTTCAAGAGCCCCAAGGTGATCCTTGGCTACGCGATGTTGAACTCTCACCCGGTGCGGGTCGGAGAGTTCTGATCGTCGATGACGAGCCGGGCCTCGCGGACAGGCTGTGCATGCTGCTAGCGCCCGAGTTCAACGCCGAATCGGCAATGAGCGCGGAAGAAGCCTACGACTTGATCGAGTCCGGTGAGCGCTATGCCGTGATCCTGAGCGACCTGCAGATGCCGGGCATGGATGGCACGACTCTGCTTGCCAAAGTGCAAGAGATGGCACCGGAGACCACGCGGATGCTTTTCACAGGCGTCTACGACATGGAGGCCGCTTCGCGCGCGCTTGCCGAGGGGCGCATCTTCCGCTTCCTGTCGAAGCCGTGCGCGGTTGAGGAGATCGCGCGGGCGCTTGAAGAGGGCATCTTGCGGCACCGCAAGAAGGCCACTCGCCGCCTCGCGCAGGAGCGCATGCGCTTTGCGCACGAGTCGGTTCAGGGATTCAATCACTTGCTTGAGGAGCGCCTCGATCAAGCTCAATACGCCGTTGTGCTGGCGCTCGCGAAGCTGGCCGAAGAGCGCGACAACTGCACGGGTCGTCACCTCGAACGGGTGAGTGCATACTGCCGCGAGCTCGCGATCGGGCTGATGGACGGCGGGCACTTTACGGACGAGATTGATGCGCGCTTCATCCGCGACATCGAGCGCTCGGCCCCCTTGCACGACATTGGCAAGGTCGGGATCCCCGACGCGATCTTGATGAAACCCGAGCGGCTGAACGATCACGAGTGGAAGATCATGCGCACGCATCCCGCGATTGGCGCACAGACTCTCGACGCGATCATCGCGGCGAATCCGGGGACAAGTTTTCTGCGTATGGGTCGCGACGTGGCTCTGGGTCATCACGAGTATTGGGATGGCAACGGCTACCCGGGCGGGCTCGCGGGGGATGCGATTCCCTTGGCGGCGCGGATCTTGAAGGTCGCGGACTGCTACGACGCTCTGACAACAGCGCGACCGTACAAGGAAGCCTGGCATCATGAGGAGGCGATCGAGCACATCATGGCTCGCGGCGGCTCCGAGTTCGACCCGATCGTGGTCGACACACTGATGCGCATCGAGAGCGTGATCACACGCCTGCGCGAAGAGCTCGCGGACGCGCGCCTCGCCGCCTAGCTCGACGTCGCGCGTTCCGCTCGGATCGCGGTTGCCCACATGCCTGAGGACCTTCTCCACGAGGCGGGGGCGTTGTTCACCAGTTGTCCACTTTTGGGCTTCACGTTATCCACACCGGCTCCACAAGTTTTCCACGTGAACCACAAAATATAGGTGTTCCTGGACCCGCGACCCACAAGGGGTAGTATGGGGGCCATGAATCCCCCCACGCGAATTTATCTCGTTGGCGCTCACGCCACAGGCAAGACCACCCTGGCCCGTTGGATCCGCGATCGCTATGCGCTGCCGATGATCTCGGAAGTCGCGCGCGGGGTTCTCGCCGAGATGGAGGCGCAGCTCGAGTCCCTGCGGACCAACCTCGACTTGGTGAACGAGTACCAGGCGCAGGTGTTCGAGCGCCAGCTCGAGATGGAGAAACGCGCGCTGCAAGACGCGACGCCCGGCAAAATGGCGTTCGTCTCGGACCGCGCTTTCTGCAACCTGGCCTACGCGGCGCATCACTCGACGATCCTCTCGCAAGTGATGGAGGATCCGCGCCTCGCCGAATACATGAACAGCGTCAAGGAAGGCGTTGTGTTTTACCTGCGCCCGCACCGCGACCTCTTGATCGAAGACGGCGTGCGCGCCGGCGTGGATTGGGAAGAGGTCGTGCGCATCGACGGCATGGTCAAGCTGATGCTCGAGCTGTTCGCGATCCCCTACGTGCCCGTCGACTGCCTACCGATGCAAGAGCGCACGCGCTTGGTCGAGAGCGTTCTGGGCCTCGCCGGTTTAAAGCCCGCGCGCGAGCCGAAGCGCTACTTCTCAAGCCCGGGCCTCGCGATCCCCTCTGCGCCAAGCACAAACGGCCACGCCCGCAAGGCGCGCAGCGAGACGGTCTCCAACTAGGGGCCGCCGCGCGCCAAGCTTCCTCTTCGGGAGTGGGGCGCACTCCACTGGAAGCCAGAGCGTCCGCAGATGTTGGAGGGAGAGCTCGACTTGGGCAGCAACGGGTGTTGCCCCAAGGCGAGAGCACAGCCTCTAGTGGAGTCGAAGCTGCGCCATCAGAGTGCGGACGCGCTCCTCGTCTGGGAACGGCCGCAACGCCGCGAACACGCTCATGAGATGGTTCCCAGTCAGCATCCTGCTCCACATGAACTTGTCCTTGGGTTGATCGAACAGCCAGCCACCGGCCGGTCTCCCGCCCGAGTAATAGAGCATCATGAGTCGGTTCGCCTGGGCGTGCTCGTACCTGAGTAGAGTCTGCTTGATCTTGGCAACGCCCGCTGGCGCTCCCGCTGCGCACGAGTTGATCGGGAAGAGCGTGGAGTACAGGCCAGGGCGATAGTTGTTGACGTCATTCAGCATCAGCGGCAGCCCGACCTCTAGCAGCGAGTGGTGCCCGCAGGCGACGATGGCTGCTGCCGGCAGGAGGAAGAGGATCGGATTCATTCCCAGTCTGCCGAACGTCCGGAAGAAGAAGACGTTGTCGGTGGTGGTCCCCGAGATCGTGGCCCCGGGCATCAGGCCAAAGACCTGATCCATCTTGCCCGTCGTGTCTCCGGCCATGACTTGCCAGCGGTTCAGTCCGGCGGCTCGCGTGAGGTCCTTGACGAATCCCCAGGTCGTCGCCGTCGGCAGGGGCGCCTTGGTCGTTGCCGTGGCACCCACGCGCTGCTGTCTCTGCAGCGTCGCGTGAGCCGTCTCCTTGGCGTAGTCGGGCATCACCGTCTCCTTGCCGGTGCCGCCTCCCATCACCCGGCGGCGCCGGCTGCTCAGCTGCTCGCCGAGGACCTTGCCCTTCTTGTTGGGCTCGTCGCGATACCGCGAGTCGTACTTGTCCCAGTGGGACTTGCCGCCCCTTTGCATGGCAAGTCGAGCATCGTCCCCGGGAATGAACTTCTCTTCCACCATCTCGCCAACGATGCGGATCCAGTCCCCGCACTGCTGCGCCGAGAACGACTTGATGCCCTTCTCGACCTCACTCCGATTCCATGAGTCATTCCGAGCCGGGATCGCAGGCGCACCACCTTCTCCCCTTCGGCCAGGCTTCGCGTAGTTGGGGCCTCGGGCAGGGATCGCGGGGGCTCCTCCAACTCCGGGCCGAGCCGCTGTGCCGAACCCACTCGGCTTCGCTTCCCACCCGAATCCAAAGTACTTGCGCGTCCAGTCGGTCTTCCACTTGTGCCGGAACTCCGCTCCCCTGGAGCCCTTCGCGGCCTGATCTACGGCGGTGAGCGAGTTCAAGGCGATGGTCCGGAGCAGTGGGAGCAACCCCCAGCTGTCCGGCTTGTCGTCGAAGACATCGAGAAGCTCCCATGCCAGCGTGATCTCAAGCTGCTGCTTCTCGCGGGTGAACGTTCCGATTTCGGTCGTCGTCAGTTCTCGCATGTGCGCAAGTGACCTCTTGGGTCTCAGGGGGGAGCGAGTGCCGGTCGCGGAGGGACCTACGGCGCCCTTGCCGCCCGCACACACGCGGTGAGTTTGGGGCGAATCATGGTCGCGAGGACCGTCCCGGATTCGGCGATCCCGCAGCGATCCCTATAGGACACTTCCGGCTGAGGCACACCGGAGCAGGGGGCATTCCAGAGCCGTGGGGCCGCCTGCTGCGCACTCTGGCGAGCGCCCGATCGCGCTCCGGGATTCACTGCGGCATATGTGGATTTCGAGTCCATTTAGCGCCTTTGAAATCGTGTCAATTTCGAACGAGATTTGGCGTGCGGATGAGCGCGCCTGGCTAGGATGAAGTGGTCATGCTGGACAGCGATCTGAGGCTCTCGATCGAGACCCCGCTGGGCGTGGACGCGCTCCTTCTGAAGGCGTTCCACGGGCATGAACAGATGTCCCGGCTTTTTGAGTTTGAGCTCGAGCTGAGCTCCACCGAGAGCGACCTGGATCCCACGATCGTTGTCGGGAAACCGATCACTTTTGGCGTTCACCACGGAGCCGTGACCCGTCCATTCGGCGGCATTGTCTCGCGCTTTGTCTCGTGCGGTCAGGACTCGATCGGCGCGCGCCGCTACCGCGCGCGCGTGGTGCCCTGGTTGTGGCTTCTCACGAAGCGCTCGAACTACCGCATCTTCCAGAAGAAGACCGTGCTCGAGATCGTCGAGGATGTCTTCTCGCACGCGGGTGCGAAGAAGGGCACGGCGTACGAGAGCGCGAGTGTGCGGGGTGAGTACTTGCCGCGCGAGTACTGCGTGCAGTTCGGTGAGACCGACTTCGACTTCGTCTCGCGCTTGCTCGAGGCCGAGGGGATCTTCTACTTCTTCCGCTTCGAGGAGGCGCAGCACGTCCTGGTGTTGGCGGACAATGCTGCTGCCTATCGCAACCTTGACCAAAACGAGATCGAGTTCCATGAGAACGTGCCCAGCTCCGAGCAAGTCTCGTCGTGGGAGCACGGCTTCGAGTTCGTCTCCGGGAAGTGGTCGCTGACCGACTACGACTTCACCAAACCCGCGGCGGACCTGTGGTCCGAGAGCGAGACGGTCGTGCCATTACCGGGCGTTGAGTCCTATGAGCGCTTCGAATACCCAGGCGGTTTCGCCGACAAGCAAGCGGGTGGCGCGCGCGCCAAGGCTCGCATGGAGGCCGAGGAGGCCGTCCACGATGTCGTGCGCGGCGAGGGCGGCTGCTTCGGGTTCCAGCTGGCCGGGAAATTTCAGCTGATCCACCACCCGTTCCCGTCAGAAGAGCAGAGGCGTTACGTCGTGACGAGGCTCTCACACCACGCCCGCGAAGGCTCCGAGGCCAGCGGTGCGGACACCCAAGATGTGGGCTATCGCAACGAGTTTCACTGCATCCCTGACGGCGTTGTCTTCCGGCCGCAGCGGCTGACTCACAAGCCTCGTGTGCCTGGCCCGCAGACGGCGATGGTCACGGGACCCGAAGGCGAGGAGATTCACACCGACAAGTACGGTCGTATCAAGGTGCAGTTCCATTGGGACCGCGTCGGTCGGTACGACGAGACGAGCTCATGCTGGGTGCGCGTGGCGCAGAGCACGGCGGGCAAGCAGTGGGGCGCGCAAGTGCTGCCGCGCGTGAAGCAGGAGGTCGTGGTCGAGTTCATCGACGGGGACCCGGACCAGCCGATCGTGACCGGCACGCTGTTTAACGCCAACTCGATGCCAGCCTACACGCTTCCCGAGAACAAGACCCGAAGTGGCCTGAAGAGTCGCTCGTCGAAGGGTGCGCCGGATAGCGCGTTCAACGAGCTGCGCTTCGAGGACAAGAAGGACTCGGAGCATATTCTGATCAAGGCTCAAAAGGATGAGCATCACTGGGTGCTGAACGATCGCTTCGACAACGTGGGGCACGATGAACATCTCGAGGTGGTCAGGAACAAGATCGAGAAGGTCGGCGGGGATCACCACTTCACCCTGATTGGCGACCGCTTCTCCAAGGTCGCTGGAAGAGAGCATCAGGACCTCGTGGGCGACCGAACCATCCGGGTCGGTGGAGCGGACTCGCTTGAGGTCATGGGGGATCGGCTGTTGAAGCTGGAGGGGAGCTCTGGCGTGAACGTCACGGGCTCGCACATGTTGCACGCGGGGATGAGCCTGCACCGCGAGGCGGACTTGAATGTCCAAGAGAAGGCGGGCGTGAACCTGGGCGTTGAAGCGGGCATGGAAGTCCACATCAAAGGTGGCATGAATGTGGTCGTCGAGGCCGGGATGCAGCTGACCCTGAAGGCGGGCGGAAGCTACGTCGTGATCGGTCCCGGAGGCGTTGACATTTCCGGCGCACTCGTGAAGGTCAACAGTGGCGGAGCTCCGGGCGCGGGCTCCGGTGCGAACCCCGAGGCGCCCGGTGCGACCGTGGCCCCGGCGGCGCCCGACGAGCCCGAAAAGCCGCTGGAGCCCGTGGCGGCGGCCAGCGCAGAGGCCTACCAGGGCGACGCGCAGCAAGCGCCAGACTCGGAGATCAAGTGGACGGCTATCGAGACGGCAGAGCCTACCCAGCAAGCTGCGGCGCTCGAGGCCGCCGCCGACGCGGGCCAGCCCCTATGCGACACATGAACGTAGCTCCACTTGGCCCCCGTGCGGGGCATGCCGGTTCGCGGAGGCGCGGTCGATGAGTTCGATCGACTCTGGCATCGGGTTGGTGCAGGTGCGCCTCTTCGAAGGCGAGCTTGCGACTTGGGGCATTCTGGATGGCGCCTCGGTGCCGAAGTTGGTGCGGGCGATCGGGACACATGGGGTGGAGTCGGCCTGCCTGTTCGCTGGCAAGCTGCACCCAAGCATGGCGCGCGTGGCGCCTTACTTGGTCCGGCTCGAGCGCGAGACGGAGTTCGTGGACTGGGTCTTTGAGCGCGGTTGGGGGCGCCACTGGGGTGTGTTCCTGCGCTCGCCGGCCAGTCTCGACGCGCTGCGCAAGCACCTGCGCGATCTCCTCATGGTCAAGGACCCAGATGGCAAGGTGGTGCAGTTTCGGTTCTACGATCCGCGTGTGCTTAGGCTCTATCTGCCGACGTGCACGAGCGAGGAGGCGGAGCTCGTCTTTGGTCCCGTGGAGCGCTTTGCGATGGAGGCTGAGGACGGACGCGAGCTGCTCGAGTTTCGCTTCTCGGGAGAGGCCCCTGTCGCCGACGTCGTTTCGCTCTGAGCACGGCTCAGGGGACCATCGCCTGGAATTGGCCGGGGAGAGTGATCGAGATCATTCCACCCCAGGTACACAGGCACTTGGACGTGTTGTTGAGCGCGGGCAAGCCGCCAATCATGACCGTCGGGGACCCAGGCATCCAAGGCACGGCGGTCAGGGGGACACACGGCATGGGAGTCGGCACACCCAGAGCGGCGGCTGTCGCCGAAGCGACGGTTGGGTTCGCGGGACAGGTACACATGCCAAAGGGCAGGATGTTCAGCATCGGCGTGAAGTCCATGACGGTTGCGGCGGGGACGCCGCCAGCCATCACTCCACTTTGAGGAAGCACGCTCAGCACGGAGGGCGCAACTCCGAAGGTTCACATCAGCGTGGCGCCCGCGACGACTTGATTTCCCATGGGACGAATCCGGGGTTGGGGACGTGCTCTCAGGGAGAGCTTGGGAGGAAGTGAAGGGGACCGATTCGCTCGCCCTCGGCGAGGACGAGGAGGTCGCCGCCGGTGCCGCAGCCGGCGAGTTGGCGTGGGTCGAGCTGGACCGCACTCGTCGTGACGCCCCAGTCGAGGGCGCGCGAGGGGCCGCAGATGGCGAGCACGATGACCTCGGGAGGTCTGCTTGAAATGGTGAGGCAGGGAGCGCCGGCGCGATCGTCGAGGCGCGCAGAGAGTGCGGCGCGCGGGGCAGCGTCCGGGACACGCGTGGCCGTGAGCGTGCGGGGCGTTGGCCGTTGCTCGCTGCGGCCAGCTGCAGACGGGACCGTGACAAGCTGCGGCTCGGATACGAGCTCGTCCAGCCAGACGTAGACTCGATAGCGCCCGCCCGCTGGAGGCAGGTTCGCAAGCAGGCCGAGGTCGCCGTTGATCCAGGTCGAGACGGTCGTGGGGGTGGCGCCGTCATCCGCGCCGGCGGAGGGAGCCGCAACCAGTGGCGCGGCGTGGGGCGGCGTGGCCGTGCCGTGGTGAATCACGGGCGCGGCGAGCTCCTGGGCGATGATGTGGAGGGCCGACGGAAGGCGCCCGCCGTAGCGCTCGGCGATCGGGCCGGGAACACGCGCGCTGACGAAGATCGCAAGTGTCGGGCCGGCACTCCCGGTCGCCTCGAGCACGCTGAACTCGAGTGCTGGAGTCTCGTCGAACGCGCCTCCGGGGAGGGCGGGAGAGTGCGGGTCGGGCCCCAGCCAGAAGGGCGCCTGGATGGTGAGCCTGGGGCTTGGCTGGGTCGCAGGTCGGGACGCGCAGGCGTGCGTGAGGAGGAGCGCAAACAGTCCTAGGCTCCGGCCGCACTTCACGCGAGTTTGTCCGGCTCGATCACAAGCGTCCGGGAGACCTCGTCACCATAGAGCGCGATTGCGTACATGCGCTCCGGCGGCGAGGGCTTGCCGCAGAGGGCCAGCGCGTCGAACTCGAACGTGCCTTCCTCGGTGAAGGTCTCGGGAGTGATTGCGGTTGACGCGTGGACCTCGCGCTCGAACTCGCGGCGCACGAGCACAGTCAGGAAGCGGGGCGCATCCTCTTCGTCGCCGAACATGCCCGTGGCGGCCCGGCCAGCAACGCGCAGCCGGTCTCCGAGAGGCCCGCTCTCGGCGAGTGCGTCGCCCAGCACGAGCGCTGCTTGCCCGACCTCGGGAGCGTCGGATCCGGGGAAGTTCACGTGAAGGTTGGAGAGCATCTCGGGTCGCGCGGCTGGCTGGCCGTGGCGCATGTCGTCTGCAGGCAGCTCGAAGGCGAGGACATTGGACACCACGTCGTCGAGCCAGGCGAACACCCAATAAGTGCCTTCGATGGGGGGCAGGTCGAGAATGACGCCCAGGTCCACGTTGAACTGCACCTCGACCGAGAGCTGCTCGGGTTCGTCATCGGACGGCGGTACGTCGGGCGCCTCGAGTGAGGCTGGGATGAGCGGCGCCGCCTCGAAGGGCTCTGCGTTGCCCTGATAGAGCTGCCCCGTCTCTTGCTCCACCGCCACGATCCGCGTGGCGCCGGGGAGCCTGCCGCCGTAGCGCTCGCCGAGCTGGCCGGACACGCGCGCGTTCGCCAAGAGGGCGACGGTCGGCCCGAGCTCGCCTTGCGCGTCGACCACCGCGATGCGTAGGCCGAACTCGTCCGGTGCGAGCTCAGGACTGTCGTCTTGGGAGCCGTACCAAATGGCGCGCTCGAGTTGAAGTGGTTCGCTGGACATGGTCGCTAGTGGGTTGCGTTGCCCCTGATGGGCAAGATCGAGAGGTTGCGTGTGCGAAGGCCATCACCGCAGACCGGACAGAACTTCCACTTGGTGAGGTTGGCCTCCCACATGACGCACTGATTCGACATCTCATGGCAGTGGGGGCCAGCTTGGGAATACCACGAGCCGGGGTTCGCGCGGGAGGCCCCGTCGGACTTGTAGAGCGGTGCAAGCCCCATGTTGTGGCCAGCCTCGTGAATCAGGGTGTTGGCCGTGCTGTTCTTCAGCTTGGCGCCTTTGACGAGCGCCTCGCGCCAGCGGATGGCGACCGCGGTTGAGTCGCCCCACGAGATCCCGGACAGCGGGGTGTGGTGGTCCAAGGAGAGCGCCAGCTTCAGCTTCGAGACACCACTCGGCAGGCCGGGGCCGTCCCCGAGCCCGTCCTGGGCGCGCAGGTCGAAGTCGATCGTGTAGTCGACCTCGTTCTTGCCCGTTGTCCTCAACCTGACCATGTCCGTGGAGAGCATCTGCCAGGATCCCCATCCCGCAGACGTCTTCTTGACGACCCTTACCGAAGTGCACCAGGCCGCCTCGTTGAAGGCCTCGTTGCCGCCGGGGATTTTGATCGAGCCCTGCAGCTTGGTCACGGAATAAGTGTGGACCTGCATGTTGCCGGGGCCTGCGGCAATCGTGTCGAGCACGATCATATGGAAGTAGCGCTTCGCGTCGCTCGCCGGTGGCTTCCGCATCGGGCTCACGTAGGCGTCCCAGTCGGTAAATGCGCTGAAGGCAATCGCCCGATGGTGCGCCGTCTTGCCCCCTCCCGTTCGCTTGAGCTCGACGAAGTACTTTTTGTACTCGGCCTCGACCTTGGCCCAATCGCAGACATCGCTATACGACCCACTACCCGGGCGATTCATGAGGGCGACCTCGTAGAAGAGGCGCCGCCAAACCTCGAACCACTGCGACCGCTTGGCTGCCTTGATCTTGACCTTCTTGAGCTCTAGGTGCGCGCTGACCCGCAGCTTGTCGCCTCCGAACTGGGAGAGCTCGAGGGTTGTCTCGGCGATGCCTTCGGCGTTCGTTGTCGCCGAGGCGGCGCTGAGGCTGGCCTTCAGCGCGGCCGGACTGAGCTTCTTGTTGTTCTTCTTGTGCGCCTCGATCGCGAAGTGAACGGTCACATCTTTGAGCTTGTCGGAGAGGTGCGCTTTGACCACGACCTTGCGGCCCTTCTCGCTCGCTGCGTTCGCCGTCTGGTTGATGAACCACTTGACCGGCTTGCCCTTGGAGTCAGGCTCGACCTTCGTGACCGTGACCTGCTTGAGCTTGAGCGTTACGGACTTCTTGTCGCCCTCCTTCAGCTTGATCTTCTTCTCGGCGACACCGACCCAGCCACTCGCGAAGGCTGTGACCTTGTACTCGCCGTCGAGGAGGTGTTCGAAGACGGTGGTCTTCTTCTGCTTGCCGATCCCGACGCACTTCATGGGGCCGATGACCTCGATGCGAACGTTCGAGTTGAGCTTTGCCTTCGACGAGGCGCTGGTCACGCTTACGGTCAGGCTTGCACCCTTCTGGGGGGGGCAGCTCTGGCTGGACTTGCCCACCGGCTGCCCAGACTTCGTCGAGGCCTTATTGGCCTTAGCGAGCTTGGCGCCCTTGCCGCTCATGGCTCGTCCTCGGCGCGCTCGCAGAGCTCGGAGACACGGCTCTCCGCCGCCAGCTCGGTGTCGGCCAAGAGCTCAGCGGCCCACGCGAACTGCGTGTCGAAGTCGAGGCCCAGCGCAAACGCCACGTTGCAGTAGCGCTGGACGTCGTACTCGGTCTCTAGGCCGTGGCTCTCGGCGCGCTCGATCGCAACGCGCACGGTCTCGCGCAGGCCCTGCGGGCCAAGCGCGTTGCACTCGTCCGGGAAGCACTCCTGCAAGTTCGCGCTCACACGCTCTTCGAAGACCACGCGGGCCTGGTCCTGGAACAGCTGCAGCTGCTCCTTGCGAATCCTCAGCATCGTGACGTGTCCATGGTTGACTCCTAAGGGACTCTGTTGCCCCCTTGCCGCCAACGCGGCAAGGGATCAGCGCACGGCCGGGTCGAAGTCCTAACCCATGGCGGCCACAGCCAGGTCGTAGGCGACCGGGATCTGCGAGCTCTTCTTGTGAGACTCGTCCCACAGGACGTACTTCATTTCGACCTTGGTGTAGGACAGCGTGATGACCTCGGAGAGGTCGTCGCCGCTGCCGGCGATCGAATAGCTGCTCAGCAGCGCCGCGGTCAAGATGTATTCGATCACGCTCTCGGCCATAGTCGTTCCCGTCTTGGTGACGTGGACGGTGATGGTCTTGCTCTGACCGACGGTTGCCTCTTGGAACAGGTAAGGGCTGGAGTCGTCCATCGCCTTGGTGAACGAGAACTCGCCGAAGCTAGGCAGCGAGACCTCGCGCTTGGTCTGCTTGCCCACCAGCATGGGGATTGAGCGAGCGGTTCCGAATTGGAATGAGTCGACTTCGATCCAGTTCTCGTGTCCTTTTGCACTGACGTTGCCCTTGATCTCGTCCTTCTTACCGATCTGAACGTAGATAGCCATCTGCACTGATCTCCTAGTTGTTTAGCCCCGAGAATTACACTCTTCGACACGAGGCCACAACGGCCTCGGCCCTTGTTCAACTCACGAAATAATGTAGGTGAAGGCCCCCTCCGAATCAACGGTAGCAAGGACTGCCGAAATGGACTCTCCGTCCGCCATCCGGCCCAAGAACTCGGCCGCCATTTCGGGTAGTAGGGTCCTCGTCAAGATGTGGTCGACGTTCCGCGCGCCGCTCTCGACCTCTTTGCAGCGGCCCAAGACGCTGGCGACAAACTCAGGCGTCCAAGTGAACTGGGCACCGTAGTTCGCCGAGACGCGACGTCTGATCTTGCCGAGCTTGAGTTCGATGATGTCGCGCATGACCGCGTCGCTCAGCGGGTAGTACGGCAGCACCTGACAGCGCCCGAGGAAGGCCGGCTTGAACGTCTTCAACATCTCCGGATGCATGGCATCGACGAACGCATCCGACTCCGGAATGGTCTCGGGATCCGCGCAGAGTGCCATGACCGCATCGGTGCCGGCGTTCGTGGTCATCATGATGACGGTATTGCGGAAGTCGATGTCGCGACCCTCTCCATCCCGAAGCGTGCCTTTGTCGAAGACCTGATAGAAGATCTCCTGCACTCCCGGGTGAGCCTTCTCGAGCTCGTCGAGCAGCAAGACGCTGTGTGGCTTGCGGCGCACAGCCTCGGTCAAGACCCCCCCCTCGCCATAGCCGACGTAACCGGGGGGCGAGCCCATCAGGAGGGACACCTTGTGCTCCTCCTTGAACTCGCTCATGTTGATCACGGTCATGTTCTGCTCCCCACCGTAGAGCTCTTCGGCGAGCGCGATGGCAGTCTCGGTCTTGCCAACACCACTTGGTCCGGCCAGCATGAAGACCCCGACCGGCCGCTGCGGATCGCGCAGGTTGGCCCGGCTGGTGCGGATGCTCTGGGCGATGGCCTTGAGCGCGTGGTCCTGTCCGATCACGCGCTCGGCCATGTGCTCCGCGAGCTCGAGGACCGAGCGGATCTGGTCGGCCATCATGCGGCCAGCGGGGATGCCGGTCCAGTTCGAGATGACCTCGGCGATGGCCTGGCCGGTGACGTGCGGAAAGATCAGCGGCTCCTCACCTTGCAGGGCAGCGAGCTCATTGGTGAGCCGTGCGAGCTCGGCCTGCGCCTCGCCACGCGTCTCGTCGGTGAGGGCGGCATCTGCTTCGCACCCCACGTCGGCCTCAAGGCGCTCGCGCACCGTCTTCAGAGCCTTGACGAGGTCGCGCTCCTTCTCCCAGCGCTGCTTGAGCACAGCCAGCTCGTTCTCTGCCACTTTGGCGTCGGTCTCGATTTGCTCCAGGCGCTCGCCGTGCACAGCCTGGATCGCGTGCTCGCGTCGCAGCATGCGCGCCTCGGTCTCAAGCCGCATGATGCAGCGCTGGCGGTCTTCGATCAAAGCGGGCGTGCCGGCCTGGCTTAGCGCGACCCGCGCACACGCGGTGTCGAGCAGGCTGACCGACTTGTCCGGCAGCTGCCGGCCAGCAAGGTAGCGGCTCGACAGCCGCACCGACTCGATCAGCGCCTCGTCGAGGACCCGCACGCCGTGGTGGTCCTCCATGACCGTGGCGAGGCCGCGCATGATCTCGATGGCGACGGGCTCGCTGGGTTCCTCGATCTTGACCACTTGGAAGCGGCGCGCGAGGGCCGCATCCTTCTCGAAGTACTTCTTGTACTCGGCCCAGGTCGTGGCGGCGATCGTGCGCAGCTCACCGCGAGCGAGTGCCGGCTTGAGCAGGTTGGCGGCATCGCCCTGCCCCGCCGAGCCTCCGGCACCGATCATCGTGTGGGCCTCGTCGATGAACAGGATGATCGGCTGTGGTGAGGCCTTGACCTCGTCGATGACCCCCTTCAGCCGATTCTCGAACTCACCCTTCACGCCGGCACCGGCCTGCAAGAGGGCGAGGTTGAGGGTCCGCACGCTGACGTTCTCGAGAGCCGGCGGCACATTCCCCTCGGCGATACGCAGCGCGAATCCCTCGGCGACGGCCGTCTTGCCTACACCTGGTTCGCCCGTCAAGATCGGGTTGTTCTGACGCCTGCGGGTCAAGATGTCGATCATCTGACGGATCTCTTTGTCGCGACCGAGCACCGGGTCGATCGTGCCGGCACGCGCGTTTGCACTCAGATCCACGGTGTACTGGTTCAAGTTGGGCGTCTTGCCGGAGCCCAGCGGGCGGCCCTCTGCTCCGCTGGCGGCCGGCTCGATCCGTGCCGACTCTAGCGAGTTCGAGACGAGCTCGGCGAACTGCATCTGCAGGGACTCGACGGCGACCCGTTCAAGCTGCGGGGACGACTCGTTGACCCGGCGCGCGAGCGACGTTGTCGAGAGCAGTGCGATCAGAATGTGACCGCTGCTAGCGCGTGTTGCATCGAAGTCGAGCGACGCCCGCAGCCACGCTTCGCGCGCCAACTCGACCACGTCCGGAGACAGCGCCGGCGGCCGCGAGTTCCCCGTCTTGAATCGATCGAGACAGCGCAAAAGGTCCGTGGTCAGCCTGTCCAGATCGACCCCGGCGTGCTGCAAGAGAGCCTCCATGTCCGAGCCCGGCACCTCGAGGATCTTGAGCAGCCAGTGTTCGATCTCGACGTTGTAGTGGGACCTCGAGAGGCACATTCCTGCGGCGCCCTCCAGTGCCCGGCGAGCTTCCTCGCTGAGGTGGCCGACGAGAGATTTCAGGTTGACGGAGTTCATGTTCGGTCGTTGCTCCTTTGGCGGTTCGCGCTCAGGGATCGTGGGTCTCGAGGTCGCAGGCGAAGGACGCCTCGTGTCGGACGTTGCTTGCATGGCTGCCGTCGAGCCAAGTGCTTCGGCCAAGCTGGTCCTTAGCTTCAGCCCCGGACAAGAGCTGGATGCCGCGGGACTGACCCGCGTCCAGAACGAGCTGCAAAACGAAGTCGTGGTCGAGGCCAAGGTAGGTTCGCGTAAGCGCCAAGAGAGCGGCGTGCCGCGCGCCCCCGGGGCGCAGTCGCTCGAAGCTGCTCAAGCTAAGCGGGCCGAGGTCGATCGCGACCTGGGACTGGATCTCCCAGACGCGCGCCCCCAACGTGGCGCCGCCTCCGAGCTGGACGCGGTGGTCACCGTGCTCGTGCGCGTGTGGCAGGCAGCAGCGCTCTTCATCCGGGATCGTCAACCAGCGCCCGACGAACTCGTGCACGCGGGCGGGCACACCAAAGACCTCTTCGAGCGCGCGCTGCAGTCCGGCCGCAGAGCGCACCCGCCGGGTGAAGTGTCCACCGGCATAGGCAAAAACGGAATCATCGAGCGCTTGCCGTCGTTGCAGGGGGGCGAGGCCGAGGCCAACGAGGCTGTGGATGGCACGCGTGAACGGGTCTCTTTGGCCGGGCTCGTGGGCTTGGCGCTCGAAGGCGATCGGGAAGCGGTACTTGCTCCACGCGCGGTAGAACAGCGAGATTGAGCGGTGTTGAAAGACGTCGAGGAAGTCGCGTAGGGTTGCATCCTTGAGTTGGAGGCGCTCGATCACGCTCTCCGTGTAGTGCTGGGGCAGCATGCCCGCGGCTCCCACGAAGCCGAGGAAGTTGACCTGCATCTCGGTCGGCCGGTCGCCCTCGGCGCGCGTCAGTTTTTGCACTTCGGAGATCGCAAATGCGAGCGAGGGGCGCGTGCGGAAGCGCAGCGACTCGCGCTCGGGCGGGGCGTCTGTTCCCACGGCTCCGGGGTGGTCGCTCCCGCGCGCCGCGAGCTCCAAGAGCCGCACGGCTTGGAAGAAGTCAAAGGTCTGTGGTTGCTCGAAGAGGGTCTTCATCACAACAGGGGGCCGGTTCCCGCGCGCGGCGGCCAGCGGCGCAGCTCACCCTCGCGGGCGTTGGTTGTGACGACCGTCTGGACGAACGAGTTGATCGAGCAGTACGACGCCAAGAAGGCCTCGAGGACGGTGGCAAACAGGAACAGGCCGTGATCCGAGAACCGGCTCTCGTCGACGTGAATGCGGACCTCGGTACCGCGGCAGAATCCGGCTTGGACGCCTGAGGTGATGCGCAGCGTGGCGGGCTTGCTCGAGATCTCAAGGAGCGAGTCGATGATGGCGAGGCCCGCTTCGGTCGAGGCGAATTCGTAGAGCCGCAGGATCTCCTTCAGAGCCCGCGTGCCTTCCGCGCCGCCGGTGATCGACAGGTGGTTCAACGAGAGGTGCGAGATCAACTTCCAGCGCGCGCCGTCGCGCGACTTCGGACGCCGCGTGGGCGTGGGCGCGGTGAGGCACCGTACGCGCTCAACTTGCGCGCCCCCGTCGGTGAGGGCGAGCCGCGGCTGGTCGCCACCGAAGGGCAGCTCACCCGGAAGGTCGCGGTTCAGGCAAGTGGTCTCGACCATCAAGACCGCGTCGTCTTCCGCGCTTGCGTGGAAGTCGAGATCGACGAGCTGCAGGTGGACCTCCGTGCCGCGATCGGTCTTGTTCGAGACGTGCGCGGCGGGCCGTCGCGTGGCGTGGTAGAAGGCGTGTGCGCCGTCTGCATGCGCATCGAGCTGGTGGTCGATTCCATAGAATGGCGAGAAGGTGACCTGGGCTCCGTCTGCGGCGACCTTCGATGCGGAGTTGATCGAGTACACCTCCATGGCCAATGGGCGCCGCGCGTCGGGGACAACGCGGACCTCGGGTTCGGTCTGCGCCAGGCGGGTCGGCTCGGCGCGCTTCTCGAACAGGTTGACAACCGGAGCGCAGCCCAGCACGAAGTTGTCGGGGCCCACGTTCTGCTGCAGCTCGACCGACGTGCGCCGCAGGAAGAAGTACAGCTCGACGTGGCTCTCCGCGGTCTCCGGCAGCGGCAGGTCGACGAGGTCAACAAACAGGAACTTGGCTGGGAAGGCGAAGTACTCGGTGAGCAGGCGATAGCCGGGAAGCGAGCGGCGCGGGTAGGGAAGCAGGCCCTCCTCGTCGCCGAGCCCCACGGGGTGCAAGCAGTTTGGCGGCAGAATCACCGGTCGGCGGTCCTGCGGACTCGTTGCCAGCGCGACCTCGACGACGTCGTTCAAGAGCAGCTCATAGAGAGCGAGCGCGTGCTGCGGCTGGCCTCCAAGAAACATCCGCAGCGTGGGGCGGCTGATGGAGGACAGCGGGGGGCCGTCAGGTTGGGACTCGACGGTCAGGCGCAGGGCGGCGACCGATGTGGATGCGGCCGGCGATGGCGGCGCGTCGAAAGGCGAGCCCGTGAGCGCGGCCTTCGTGATCGACAGGGGCAGCACCGTTGTCTCGGTCGATGTGCGGTAGCGGCAGGACTCACCGTGCACGCGGTCGGTCTCGAGCTGGGTGCCGCGGGGCAAGACGAAGCCCTCGGTGAGGTCTGGCGCGGGCTCGAACTGCACGATGGCCATGGAGGGAATCGGCGCCAGGTAGTGCGGGTAGAGCACGCCGAGCAGCGCGTCCGTCAGCTCGGGGAAGTCGTCCTCGAGTTTGTGGCTGATGCGCGCGTTGAGCAGCGCAGTTGACTCAATCAGGCGCTCGACGTGGGGGTCGTCGACGGAGTCGGGACCGAGGCGCAGCCGGCCGGCAACCTTCGGGTGCGCCGCGGCGAACTCCGCGCTCATACGCCGCAAGAAGGCGAGCTCGCGGTTGTAGTAAGGAAGGAGTTCTTCGGTCATCTCGGGTGCCTCAGTCGAAGTGTCTGCTGATGGGTTCCAATTGGAAGTCGAAGACGGCAGCCTCGCGATCTGCCTCGATCTGCAGCGTGGCTTCGATGCGGAAGCGCAGCGTGCGGTCGAGCTGGTCGGCGTTCTCCAGCGAGTGGACGCGCACGTTTTGCAGCCGCGGATCATGGCGGCTGATCACGGTGGCGAGGCCGGCGAGAAACGCCTCTCGCTTCTGCGGCGAGGCGAGGTCAGCACCGGTGACGTCGGGGACCCCATAGTCGAAGACCGAGCGTCCGAGCTCGCGCAGCTCCCGGGGCAACTCAAGGGCACGTTGGCGTGTGTTGAGGAGCTCCTCGAGGTCGTGGCGCACGGCATCTTTGATCCGCTTGAGCTGGGTCTTCGCGTTTGGGCGGACCTCCGTCTTCGAGCTCGGATCGTTGTCGAACAGCATCGGGATCAGCGGAAGGCGGGCAACGGGCTCTCGATCATTGCGTGGCATGTCAGGACCTCAGACCGCGTTGAAGACGACGTCGTTGAGCTCCATGAGAGTGGCCACGTCCTCACCCACGAGGAACGTTCGCAGCCCGGTGCCCAGGACCGGCTCGGCTTCAGTCCATGTCGTGAGGCGGCCGAGCCGGGCGGCGCGATCCTCTTGGGCGGGAGCGTAGATGGTCGGCAAGAAGACCTCGCCTTCGGGCCCGTTCGTGACTTCCATCCCCGCGCGCCGCCAGATCAGGTCGCGTGCGTGCTCGACCGGGCGCAGCGTGAGGCGCCTGATGCGCTCGGTCGGGATCCAGTAGTACTTGCCCGTGCTCGTCAGCACCTCAAGCAGGCCCGCAGACAGATCGTCGCAGTCCCGGAAATCGTCGAACGCCTTGCCGTCCGCCACTCCGGGGCAGACCGGTCTCAGCTCTTCGGCCTGGCCCAAGAGCGTCGCGGCAGATTCGCGATCCACTTCGCGCAGCGCCAACAAGGCCGAGAGGTGCAGCTGCATGCGCGGGTCGGGCCTCTCGAGGAACTCGGGCACACGCCCCTCGGTGAAGCACTGCTGCCGCCACGTCTCCGCGCGGATGAGCTGGCGGACGAGTGCGACCGCAACGGCTGCCCCCGGCAGCAGTTTTGCGATCGCGTCGAGCTGCGCGTCCGCGCGCTCGAAGTTGCCCACGATGCACAGAAGGTCGGCGAGCAGAGCCCGCCGGTCCGGGTCACCGGGGTGCGCTCGCACCTCAGCGCTCTCTGTCTCGATGGCCTCGTCGAGGCGGCCCTCGTGGAGTAGCTCTCGTGCATCCATGGTGTGCCTTGTGTTCATGAGTTCCTTCCGGCAAATAGTTCCGTGACCAGCTTGACGGCGGAGGTCATCTGATCGAGTTGATAGTGGGGGCGCAGGTGCACCACGCCCAAGTAGACGCCGTGGTGACCGGGCGCCTCGCGGACCTCGACGTGTCCCTCTCGCAACGGATACTTGGCATGCACATCCGCGGAGAGGCTCTCGTTCGAGGTCGTGTACTGCACGAGCCAGTTGTTGAGCTCGTTCTCTAGGTCACCCGGGCGCGCGAAGCTGCCAACCTTGTCGCGCGCAATGACCTTCACGTAGTGCGCAAAGCGCGAGACGCAGAAGACGTACTGCAGCATCGAGGAGAGCTTGGCGTTCATCTCCGCGGTCGGCGCGGTGCGGGCCGTGCGGGTCGGGTCGGCCCAGGCCTGGATCGACTGGTTGCTGTAGAAGGCGGCTAGATGTGTGCCTGGACAGTGGGTGAGGGGGATGAACCCAAGGTTGCTGAGCTCGCGCTCTTGATCGGAGGTGAGCTGGACCTCGAGGCTGCCCTTGGGCACGAGGCCCGGCCGGTCGGTTTGGAACCAGTCACTGATCGAGCCGGTAACGAGACCGCCGCTGTCGGAGCCGCGCTCGACGCCCCGGATGCTTGCCATCCAGCCGTTCTCGATGAAGGTCCGGATCAACACCTCGCCGAACGCCCAAGCCGCGGTGCCGAAGAGGTATCCCGAGCCATCGAGCGCGGAGGCATCCTCTCTGTAGCGGAAACCGTCGGCTCGAGCGGGGTCCTCGCGATAGGGCAGGCGCATGAGAACTCGCGGCAGGGTCAGGCCGACGAAGCGGACGTCGTCGAGCTTGCGCAGGTTGTTCCAGGCCGCGTACTCCGCACCGGTGAAGCTGCGCGCGAGGTCGATCGGGCGCTCGAGTTGACCGAAATTGTCGAGGCCGAACAGGCTCGGGTGAGCTCCCGTGATGAAGGGCGCAAATGCGGCGGCAGCGATCTCCGAGATCGAGCGCAGTGCACCGAGGTCGTCCTCGAGGTGCTCGCGACTGCGCCTGTGCCGCATGGCGTAGTTCCCGATCAAGACGCCAAAGGGCCGCCCTCCCGGTGACCCAAACTCGGCGCTGTACACCTTGAGGAAGAGCTGACTTTGATCGAATTCGATGGCGCGGTCGAGGTCGCGGACGAGCTCGCCCCAGGTCACATCTAACAGCCGAACGATCACGTTGTCGTCGTCGTTCTCGACCTGCTCGACGAGCCGCACCACCCCGCGCCAGCAGGCCTCGAGAGCCTGGAACTTGGAGTCGTGCAAGACGCGATCGAGCTGCGCCGAGAGCCGCGCATCGATCGCGGTGATGCCCCGGCTCAGGCGCGCGATCAGGACTCGTCGATCGGGCGGCGGATCGCCTGACGCGAGCCCAAGCCAGTCGGCCAGCGCCTCCCAGGGTGGGAGCTGCGTCAGGCGCTCCAGCTCTGCCAGACGTGTCGCCTCCAGAGTGGAGTTGAGCAGGTTTGTGGGCATGACGTGTGCGGCGCGGTGAGGGCCGAGCGGCCCTCACCCGAGCCTTCGCTCAGCTCTTCTTCGGGATCTTGGCGACAAGCCGCATGGAGGTTGTCAGCTCCTCCATCTGCAGCCAGGGTCGGAGGTACGCCACCGCGTTGTAGGAACCCGGTGCCCCCGGGATCTCGGAGACCTCGACCTTCGCTTCAGCAAGCGGATACTTGGCCTTCATCTCCTGCCCCGACGAGGCGTTCGCGTTGACGTAGTTCTGGATCCAGTTGTTGAGCCAGGTCTCGCAGTCGCTGGCCTCCATGAAGGATCCGATCTTGTCGCGCGCCATCACCTTCAGGTAGTGGGCGAAGCGCGAGGTCGCCATGATGTACGGCAGCCGCGCGGAGATCGCCGCGTTCGCAGTCGCGTCGGGCTTGTCGTACTTCTTGGGCTTCTGCGTCGTCTGCGCGCCGAAGAACACGGCGTAGTCCGTGTTCTTGTAGTGGCAGAGAGGCAGGAGGCCGCACTTGGAGAGCTCGGCTTCGCGTCGGTCCGTGATGCCGATCTCGGTCGGGCACTTGGTGGCGGTGTCGCCGCAGTCGCTTGTGAAGGTGTGCGTCGGCAGGCCCTCGACCTTGCCACCGCCTTCGGCGCCGCGGATGGCTGTGCACCAACCGTACTGCGAGAAGGCATCAGTGAGCGTCGTGCCCAAGACGTACGCGGCGTTCATCCAGCAGTAGGCGTCGTGCCCAAGCTGCCCATCGACCTCCTCGTAGTCGAACTCGTCGATCGGGTTGGTCGCCTCGCCGTAGGGCAAGCGGCCGAGCGCGCGCGGCATGGTCAACGTCACGAAGCGCGAGTCCTCGGAGTCGCGGAACGAGCGCCACTTCGTGTACTCCTGTGACTCGAAGATCTTCTCGAGGTCGCGTGGCTTGGACAGCTCCTCCCACGACTCGAACCCGAAGAAGCTCGCCGACGGCGAGGTCACGAAGGGGCAGAACGCTCCTGCGGCGATGTTCGACATGCCCGTCAAGAGCTCGATGTCATCCGGGTGATTGCTGATCTCGAAGTCGCCGATCAGCGCGCCGTAGGGCTCGCCGCCCGGCGTGCCGAACTCGTTCTCGTACAGCTTCTTCCAGATCACGCTTTGGTCGAACTCGACCGCCTTTGACAGGTCCTTGAAGGCCTCGCGCTTCTTCAGGTTGAGCATGCGGATCTTGAGCCCGCTGCCCGTCTCGGAGTTCATGATCAGGTGGCTCAGGCCTCGCCAGGAGCCCTCAAGCTTCATGAAGCCATCGGTGTGCATGACGGCGGCGAGCTGCTTCGAGAGCGTCTCGTCAAGCCGCTCGATCGCCTCGCGGAAGGTGAACGTCAGGTTCTTGCTCCAGGTGACAGTTCCTTTCATCACCTCCTCGGCGAGCGTCTTCATCAGCTCTTCTGCCCGCGAGCGCTCGGTCTGCTTCGTTGCGCTGATCGCCTGATCGAGCAAACTCGTGGCTTCGCTCAGCGTTCCCTCGGCGGCCTTGGGGTCGCTCTGTGCCTCTTGTTTTGACATGGCTTAGACATCTCCTTCGGTCTCTTCGATTCCGAGATCTTTCTGCAGTTTGTTCATGTCCTCGGAGTTCTGGAGCACTTGCTCCAGGATCCCCTCGAGGTCCTCCGAGCGGTCGATCTTGCTCATCAGATCGTTCAACTTCGCGCGTGTCTCCATCAGCTTCCGCAGGGGTTCGATCTGCTCGGCGACCTTCGCCGGCTCGAAGTCCTCCATGCTCTTGAAGTTGAGCTTGACCGCCATCTGGGTGCCATCGGCGGCAATCGTGTTGTCGACCTTGAGGTTCAGCTCGGGTGCGATGTTGGCCATGACGTCGTTGATGTTGTCACGGTCGATCGAGACGAACTTGCGCTCCTTGAGCGGCTTCATCGGCTGCTCTGGGTTGCCGGAGAAGTCACCCATGACGCCGACAACGAAGGGCAGCTCACGATCAATCTGAGCGCCTCCGGTCTCGACTTCGTAGGTGATGTGGACGCGCGGCTTGCGCACGCGCTTGAGCTTGTCATGAATACTCGCCATGGCTTTGAGTCCGTGTTGGGATTGAGGTTCGGCAGCTCGGCCGAGTTGGGGTTAGTTCGTGTCTGTCTCGTCGAAGGCATCAACTCCGGTCAGTTGGGTGTAGGTCTCGCGGGCGGTCTCGTCGGGGATCAGCTCGGCGAGCAGCGTGGGAAGGGGCAGTCGTCCCCAGCGAACAGCGCGTTCGACGAGGAAGGAGATCGGGGAGTGGGGCTCGCTGCTGCGGAAGTACTCGGCAACAAGCGTCAGAGCGCGGAAGGCGTCCTCGCGCGTGGCGATCGCGCCGGGCGCGCCGGGCGCAGCGGCTGCGGGGCTCGCGGCCGGCGCTACCTCGGTTGCGGCGACGGGCGTGCCTTGTTCGGGCAGCAAGTGGCCCGCGATGAGCCGGACTGCATCGAGGCTCGCGTCGAGCGCCTCGCGCAGGCTTGAGGTCGGCGGTGAGTCGGCGCCACAGCGCTCGTCGAGAGCGCTGCCAAGAGCGGCGAGCTCAGCGAGGCACTGCTCAAGATCCTCGACGAGGTCGGCGAAGAACTGCGGCGGCGTCTCGCTCACCGCGATTTGAACGTCCTGCATCGCAACGGCGCCACTCGCAAGACGCTCTGCGCGAGCCTCCTCGTCAAGGCGCTCCATCTCATAGGCTTGCTGGCAAGTCCACGTCGCGATCGGCGGAACACTGCGGCTGTCCGTGATCGGCACGCGTGCAATGGGTGCGCTCAATGTGCCCTGGGCTCCGGCTCCGTTGAGGCCGGTGAGGGGCGCGACCTTCGTCTCGAGCCCGTCCTCGTCCGGCTGGGGATAGAGCTCGTCCCAAAACGACTCGACCAGGTGGCGCGCAAGGCGAAAGCCATCGCGAAGGCCTGCAAAGCCATCGGTGCGTAGCAGTGCCTCGATCATCCAGGCACAGACCTCGAGGTCCTTCGTGCGGCTGGTGAGGACCTCGCTCCCTAGCTCGAGTACGGGCCGCCACGCGGCCGCCTCGGCAGGCCCGATGACCGGCTCGAACTCACCCTGGCGCTCCGCGGCTCGAGCGGCCGAGCGCGCGTCCTTGAGCGCGTAGTAGATCGGGGTCGGTGAGAGGTCTTGGCGAAGGTCCTCACCCACTGGGGATTCACCCGCGATGGGCTGCTCGAGTGGACTCAAATCGAGAACGCTAGTTGATCCCATGGGGACACCTTGGCGGGGTAGTCTTCCGCGCGGTTTGACCGACCAAAACCCGGACAAAAGCAGGCTTGTCGTTTTGCATCAGATGCGCAGCGGAAGGGGGGTATGGGCTCATTGGCGGGCTCGCGCTGTTGCTAGAGCGCCGCGCATAGAGACGGCAAGATCGGGTGTGTTTTCGGTGGTCGGAGTTGGAGGGGAGAGGGCTGGAAGAGAGGTCGCGAAGTCGCCCGGGCCCAGCCGGGCTTGCGCGCGGGTCGACCCCAGCCACTCGACGTGTTGGTGCCCGAGCGGTTGGGTCAGGAACAAGACGAAGGCGGGCTCTCGACCGGAGAGGTCCTGTAAGGGGAAGAACACGCTGGGAACCTCGCCGGGGCGGACGAGCTTCAACCCCACAAGTGCGCTCCACCAGCCGTGGACTTGGGGGAGGGCTGGGCGGTTCGCGACGAGCGGTAGGCGCAGCGCCCCGGAGCTGTCGGACTGACGCAGTTCCGCAAGCGAGACGAGCACCTTGACGAGGCCGGCTTGCTTGTCCTTTGGCCACAGTGCCGAGACCCATGCGTCCCACGGGATGCGCTCCGCCGGTCCGCCGGTGGCAGGCGTGGGCTCATCGACCGAGAACGCGCGTCCGCGCATTTCGGCGAGGAACGCGAGGCCGTCGGAGAATCGCTCGATTGAGGCGTGGCAAGCGGAGAGCTCTCTCCACATGGGCTCCAGCCCAGCGAGCCCTTCCAGGAGCGCCTTGACAAGCGCCGCCCGGCGCCGCGTGACGAAGAGGGTGAACGGGAAGTCGCGCTCGCCGCCCGTGTCGCTGCTGGGCCAGACTGTGCCCATCAGAGGCTCGCCCGGCACCGCCCCGAGAACGAAGCGTGCCGGCCAGGCAAAGCGAGGCGGTGCACCCTGAACGGCTCGCGAAGAGAAGGCATAGTCGAGCCACTCGCGCAGATCCCGCCCGGCGCCCTTGCTCGCGCCGACACGCAAGTAGTCCTTGGCAAGCGGCAGCTTGCCGTAGAGCTGAAGCTCCGGGGCTTCCTTGCGGAACCGGTCGAACATGGTCTTGGGTGTGCTACTCGGGACGTGGTGGGCGGTGGGGTAGTGGGTGGGCGAACTCGAGCGTGAAGTCGGCGGACAGGCCCTCTCGAATGGGGACCTCGACCTCCCAGCGCTTCGCGGAGGTCTCGAGCGTATCGTTGAAGGACGACGACCAGCACAGCACCAGGGGCGCCAAGCAGAAGCTGCCGAAGATGCGCGCGTCGTCAGGTTGGGGTTTGCCCGTCGAGCTGCTCCAGCGCAGGCTGAGAGACTCTTGTGTGCCGTCGAACTTCCATGTCAGTGGGCCCAGGCGGTCCACCGAATCTGCCGGTAGTGCCGACCGGCTCTCAATGAAACCCGGGTCGAAGGAGGCGAACAGCCAAAGCATCTTCCAGACGCCATCACGTCTCGGGCTCGACTCCATGTAGATGTCGACCTGCCAAGTGTTGACTCGGGATGTTGGGTTGCCGTCCTGAATGAACTCGCGCAGTTGGCGCAGGAAGACGTCGCAGGCCCACATCTCGGGACTCTCGGTCTCGTTTGTCGTCGGCCGGAAGGCAAGCGGTGTTGTCCCGATCTGCCGGTAGCGCTTTTGCAGATCGTCGAATCGCCCGCCCGGTTTGAACAGCGCCTCTAGCTGCGCGCTGATCTCGGCTTCGTGTGCGCTCGGCTCGACGAGATCGACGGCGAACAGTGCGTTCATCAGGTCGTCCAGCTTGCCGAGCTCCTGCCAAAGATCCGCTACGTACAGCTCGCGGAGCTGCTTGACGGCGCGCTTGTCGAGTTCGGACGTGAGCCCTTCGATGAAGTGCTCGACACCGGTCTCAGGCGGGCCGGGCGGACACGTTGCGCGCCCCTCGGCCAGGACCTCGGTGAGCTTCGGACCCTCTTCCATCAGGATCGGCTGGCCTAGCTGGCGAGCGTACCGAACCAGGAAGTCCCGGTAGTCGTTGTTGACGGGATTGCTGACGCGCGCGGAGGCCATCGCCAGCTCGCTCAACTTGGCGGAGGTGTCGGCGAGAGCACTCCATGAAGCCAGCTCTTTCAGCTGCGGAGCGAGGCTCTTCGGGTCCAGGACATCGAAGCTGTCCAGCTCCTCCTGCCACTTGCGCAGCGCGGCAGGCTGGAGCTGCGCTTGGACCTGGCTCGCGGCCTCCGGCAGCGTGCCGGCCAGACTCACGCTGTCGTACGCGGCTTGGTTCGCTCTCTGACTGGCCTTGCCGTGGTTCTCGATGCGCACCATGAGCAGATCGCTCACGTCGCCTTCGAGCCACCGGTCGAGGGTCTGGGGTGTGGGCTCGCCGAGGACGGCCTTGGCCGAGACCAGGTACTGCGTGAGCTCGTCGAGCACACGGATCGTCAAACTAGAGTCCCCTGCCAGCTCAGCCCAGCGATCCAGCATGCGCGCATCCACGAGCGCGAGATAGCCCGAGAGCCGCCTCCCTGCCGTGTCCGCGATGTCGCCCGGGATCCGCGCCGCGCGGCCCAGGTTTCGCAGGAGCTCCGTGTCCAGTGGCGCCTCTGACCGCCACGCTGCGATCATGGCGTCCGACTCTCGCAGAGCAGCAAGGAGCGCCGAGTCGATTGCGGCCGCCCAGGGCGCAGCCAGCTCCGGGTACTCATCGGGTGTCGTCCGCGCGACGACCTCACGCATGTCCAACAGGTGCGCGAGCACGGGCACAAGGACCTGGGTGTCACTTTCGTCGCTCCCGAGGATCCCGCGGCCGAGAGTGCGCCAGTCGTGGTAGCTCTCGAGGCTGTCTGCCTGCAACAGGAGGAGCTTGGCAAACAGCGTCTTCTCAACCTCGGCGTCCTTGTCCCGCTCAAGCCAATTCAGAGCGCCCGCAAGGGTCCGGGGCAGCTGGTCGGGACGGCAGTCTTCCGCGCCGGCAACCAAGAGGGTTGGATCGCAGACGTCGTGCAGCGCCTGCCGGAGCTGGCTCTCCAACGCCGCCGTCGGCACCTGCACCTTGCGCTGGTTGCCACTCACCGCGCCGGAGAGTTTCTCGCTGGGAGTGTCGGCCGGCATGCCGGGGAACGCGACGTCGGCTTCGAAGCTCCGCAGCTCGACGAGGGCGGGCCACGACTCAGGTCTCACCTCGCTGCTGACCTCGTCGCGACTCGCACGTAAGAAGGCCTGGCGCTTGGCCTCCAGCTGTTCGAGCTCGCGGTCCAGCTTCTTCTGCGAGAGCTCCCAAGCGCCGACACCGGCGCCGACAAACTCGCGCGTGCTTTCTGTGCTGCGCAGGTAGTCGAATGAGCGGAAGTAACTCGCGGCGCTCTCAAGGAAGTCGGCATGTGCCTCGGGTAGGAACTGCTGCAGGTTCAGGCTGCTGAGCAGCGCGTAGCTTGCATTCGTTGCTTGCCACGCAACAAGATAGCCGGCGGCGCCTTGGACTTGAAGGGGATCGCCACTGCCAAGAGTACGGTCCCATAGGGACTCGATTCGAACCACGGCGTGGCGCAGGTTCGTGTCAAACTCACCGTCCGCATCGCGATACGGCGTGCTCTGTGGCAGCGGTTTGTCGAGCTCACAGCGCCGCTCGAGGGCCTTCGAAATGCGCGTGGCGTCTTCAGGCGGAAGGAGCCCGAGCACGGTGCCGGCTTGTTCGCGGTTGGCCGGATCGAAACCGGCGGCCAGCAGCTGGACCGAGTCGACGAACGAGAGGAATGCGTCGACGTCGGTGAGCTCTTCGTTCTCTCGAGTGCTGGCCGCGCGCTCCGCGAGCCTCCGCAGCTCGGGCACGAGGCGCTCGTCGCACAGCGCTTCGTACAGCTCAACAAATGACGCATGTCGGCTCACCATGCCGGCCTCGAGCGAGCGGTCGCGGACATCGATCGCGTCCCAAGTCGCGTCGAGCGCGTCGAGCTGACTGTCGAGCTCTGGCGCCTCTGCGTTGGCGATCGTCGTGGACGCTGCGATCGCCGCCTCGAACCGGTTGAGCTCGGCCGCGTCGTAGTCGCTGAGGACGTAGAAGAGGCTCGCGATGACGCTGATGACGGCAATCGCACCGGCCAGGCCGTAGCCGACCCAAGCGCGGCGGCGGTTGCGCAGCACCCGCGTTTGGGTCGGCTGCACGAGCCCGCGTTCGCTGAACACGCGCCGTCGCACCAGATCGCGGATGAAGTAGGACTGCTGCTTCGAGAAGAGCGCCTCAAGGTCGCGTTTGTCGGCCTCTCCGACGCTGCCCATCAGCTCGGCGCAGACCTTGGCGATCGGGGCGCCCGTCTGCAGGCCGCTCGTGAGATAGAAGCCGCGGAAGTACAGCCGATCGACAAGCGCCGACTCGGAGAACACACGCTTGAGGTAGACCTCGAGATTCGACTGCAGGGCCGCAAGCTCGTCCGGGAACGCATACATGCGGTCGACCTCGGGGAGCCCTTCGGGAAGTCGAATCGTCGAGAGCATCGTCTCGCGCAACAGCCGCGCGCGCCCGACCAGCCCTTCGAAAGCACTGCGCACCTCGACGATGTCGAACGGCGCGTCGAAGTCCTCGGCGGGGCGTGACCAGCCGCACATCTCTTGGCGCTGCTCGACAGTCAGGCGGTGCACCGTCTCGGCAAACCCGAAGATGCGGTCGGCCTTGGTCAGGATCAGGAAGATCGGGACCTGCGCTTGCAGCTTGTTGGTCAGCGTGAGGAGCGCGCTCTGGATCTGGCTGGCCTTGCGGCCGACCTCCTCGCGGCTGTCTCTTGCCAGGCTATCGCTGGGGATGACCAGCATGACACCGTTGGCGGGGCAGGTCGGGCGGTAGCTCGTCAAGAGCCCGAGGAAGGCCTCCCATTCGGCCTCGTCGCTCGCGCCACCTTCGTGCGTGAAGAGGCGCCCGGCGAGGTCGAGGATGACGGCCTCTTCCGTGAACCACCAGTCGCAGCCACGCGTGCCGCCGATGCCGGAGAGTCGCGTCTGCCCGAAGGGGAAGTGCAGGTCGGAGTTCTGAAGGAGGACACTCTTGCCCGATTGTGGCTCGCCCACCAAGAGGTAGAAGGGCAGGTCGTAGCGGTCGATGTCTTGGCGCTCGAGCTCTTCCGTCCAGTTCGCCCACTCGCGCTTGCGGTCATCGATGCCTTCGCGGGCGGCGACCCCCGCATCGAACTGCTTCTGCTTCTTCTTGCGCGTCAGGCGCAGCAGGTAGTGGCCCGCGATCCAGATCAGACCGATGACGAGCGCGGCGATCGCGAAGTACCAGACCAGCCTACGGAACATGAAGAAGAAGATGGCCGTGATGCCGAGTAGCCCGGCCCCGGCACTGATGAACAGATGGCGGCTCGTTGGGACATTCATGGCGGCGGCTCAGGGGTTCTTGACGGGGGCGAGCTCTGGATTCTCCAGCTTCTGCACGATCTCGCTGATCGTGTCGCGGTCCTTGCTGGTCAGTGCACCGGTCGTGACACGGCCGGCGAACAAGGCGAACAAAAGGGCGCCGACGGTGACGCCGACGAGCCGGATCGTGCCGACGGTCGGGAGCTTGGTCAGGTCGCGCTGCATGTTGCGGCCGTAGGCATCCGGCGTCAGCGCGCTGCCTAGGCTGCCAGGCAAGCGCGCCTTCTCGAACAGCTGCAGGCGTCGGCGCTCCAGCTCGCTGCGCTCACCAAGCAGCTCACCCTGGAAACCCAGAGCCATGCAGGTGAACAGCACCTCGGCCTGCTCGGCGGCGTCGTCTGACGGATCCTTCATGATCTCGTCGACTAGGCGGTAGAACTGCTTGCCGCCTTCGGCGCGGCCGAAGTAGTGCGTCTCGAGCAGGTGCATCGACCAGCCCGCGCGCTGCGACCAATCGGAGGACAGCACGATCTGGTCTGCCGTGGCGACGAGTGCATAGCGGATGCGCTCGAACATCTCCGCCAGCCGCGTGTCGCGCTCGGCATGGGTCTTGATCTTGTCGAACTCGCGCTGCAGTGCGGCTTGAAGGCTCTGGATGCTGGCCTTGGAGCTGCCAGCGTTGCGGCGGAAGGTCGTGAGGTACAAGAAGAGCGGAGCGCAGATCTGGTTCAAGGTGGGTTTGGTCGACATCCTCAGCTCCGGAGCTCGACAAAGACGTGGAAGTGTGCATCGAGACCACCGAGCGCAGTCAGGAGGACCGCGCTCTTCGCCTCGGCGATTCGCAACCAGCCCGCGCGCGAGGGGCCCTCGGTTTGGATGCGGAAGAAGTGCAGGTCGGGCCGCTTGGGGAACGCCAGCGGCGGCGTGCGGACGTGCTCGAGTTGGACGCCGGGCACGACTCCTTGCAGGACGCGTTCGAGGTCGCCTTCGGCCAGCAACTTGACGCCGGTCGTGACGAGCTCGACGGTCTCCTCGGCGGGCTTGGCCAGCTCGACGCCGAGGAACAAGAGGGGGTTGCGCTCGAGCCACTCACCGGGGATCTCGGCCAGGTAGAAGCCCTCGCGCATCGGATCCTCCGCGAACGCGGTCGTGTCGTAGGGAACCGTGACCTCGGCGGGGACGAGCGAGCGTACGGTCTCCATCAGTGCGTCGAAGCACTCGCCCAGCTTCGCGTGTTCGTAGCGGGGTAGGCTTGGGACGACGCGCTCCTGTCCGAAGATCGCCAGGTTGCCTACGGCCTGCACGATGCCCATGTAGGCGCTGAACGGGTGCAGCCCAGGCAGCCGCGCGTATTGGTCGAGGATGGCAACGCACTGGTTCACGGCCTGGAGCTTGACGAAGCCCGCGATGTCGGCGCCCTTCTCGACGCTGCTCAGCCCGGTCGTGTTCGGGATTCGAGCCGCGAGGTCGCGCGCCTGGGAGCGCACCTCGTCGGCAAGCTCGCGCAGCTGGTCCATCAGGACGGGTGAGCCACCGCAGGCCATGACGGGCGGGACGAACGTCTTGGAGAGTGCCGAGACGGCGACCGGCTTGCCCTTGCGGACCAGCCGCGCCAGCGGGACGCTCTCGAACCCGCTGCGGTCTTCGTCGCCGAAGAAGAGCCTCCCGTGCAGCATGCGGATCTCGACGTCGCGTGGCACTTGCTTCAGGTTCTCGTCAAAGAGCTCGGTGACCTCGGCGTGGTATCGCGAGCGCACGTTGCTGCTCTCGCCAAGCTCGGGGAGCCCCGCTTGACGCGCGGGGATGCCCAGGAAGACGTCCAGCGTCGGCCCCTCGAAGGCCTGCGCAAACTCGCGCTGGTCGACGCTGCCTGCGGCGGGGAAATTCACCAGCGAACCGTCGAGGAACAAGACCTCGGCAGCAATGAGGCGCAGCACATCACGCTCGAGGGCCTCTTCGTCGAGCTCGGCGGACAGGAGTCCGAAGGAGCCCACGCGGCCGAGGTTCTCGGCGGCGTGGATGCGCGCGTGCACCTCGCGGTCGAAGCCTTGCAGGTGTTGTGGGCACAGGAACATGCCCTCGCGCCAGAGGATGCTGGGCTCGCTTTGGGTCTTCATGGGTTCGGCCTATTTAAAGATCCCCGTGATGTCCGTACCGTTCACATCGACGATCAGGGAGCCCTCCGCTTCCGCCACGATGGAGTGCTCCCAAGTCTTCAGTAGGTAGCCGTTTTGCGCGGTGCGAACGACGATCGCAATGCCCAGCTCCGGGCGCATTTCGAGCAGGTCCCGGTCGAGGTCAAAAGCCAAGACACCGGGCTCTTCGGGGTCGAGCTCGACGTCGATCTCTTTCGGCAGGCGCTCGCTCAGCTGGACCCAGGTGGCGCCAGTATCCGTGAACTCGAACTTGTACTCGGTGTAACCCGCGTAGTTGTTCAGCTCGGCCGGCTGGATGAGCTTGACGATGTCCGCCGAGCGCTGCTTCCCGCGGAAGTTGGAGTCCTTGCCGAAGAGGACAAATGCCGAGCCGACTTCGGCCGGGCTGGAGCTCTGTACGTGGAACGCGAAGGTGCTGGAGCAGGCTGTCAAGAGCCCGGCGGCGAGCAGACCCGCGAGCCACGACTTCCGATTCGATTGTGGTGTTGGGGAGGGGATCATGGGAGGTATGAAGGGATAGAGGTCAGCGGTCTTGCTCGCGGCGTAGCTCCTCCGCGCAGGTGGAGGTCAGCTTCTCGAGCCGCTCTTCGATGATGTCGGGTGTCAGGCGCTTGAGCTGTTTGGCAGCGCGTTGCCAGAGCGCGGCGTCGTGCATGCCGGCAAACTTCTTGAGCTTGGGGATCGGCTCGCCTGCCGTCAGGTTGCGCTCGGAGAGCTCGCTCTTGAGCTCTTCAGCGAAGCGCTCGGCAGCGCGTCGGTTGGCACCGATGGCGACAACAAGCCAGCGCCCGAGCTCCTCGACGTACGCGACGAACTCCTCGCGTGAGTCGGGGTCTTCGGGGGCGACCAGCACCTCGCTCAACAGGCCGCGCACGTTGCCCGCGGTGTCGGGCAGGATCGTGCGCTGATCGAAGAGCTGCAGGAAACCACCGGCCATGCGCGTGACCAGCCGCTCGGTCTTGCGCAGGAAGCGGAACAGCTCCAGGGTGACGAAGGGCGCGAGCGGGCCTTGCAAGAGCACCGGCGCGTGGTCGACATCCTGCGCCGCGAGCGAGGTCAAGAGCGCGGTGATCGAGTCGCCATCGGCCTCGCCGGTAGGCACGGGGGCTGGCGTGCGCAGCTTCTCGAGTTCGGCTGCCAGGTCCGCCGAGCTCATGCGCAGGTTGTGGTTCTCGCGCTTCAGTTCTTGGACCTCGCCGCTGCCCAATTCGGGCTCGGGCGCGGCGGGCGCTTCCGCAACTTCGAGCATCGCGATCCGATCGCGAAGAGACTCGTTCTCGGCTTGCAGTTGTACGAAAAGGTCTGGCGCGGCAACTCCGGATTCGCTGTTCGCTTCATCAAGCTCGCCCCGTAGCCGCTGGTTTTCGGCTTGCAGCTTGAAGAATAACTCCGAGCCCATCGCCGCAGGCTCTGCCTTGCGTTCCTCGAGCTCGCCGCGCAGCCGTCGGACCGTCTCGGTGCTTTCGGCCAGGTCCGCTTCCAACTCGCCGACGCGCGCTGACAGCGCATTCTTCGTCGCCTCCAGCGTCGGTCCTGAAGCTTGCGCCTCAAGCTCGGCGACACGCTGCCGCAGCTTGTCGTTTGAGCTCTTCGCCTCGGCCAGAGCCTCACCCGCGAGGCGTGCCTGCAATCCCTCGGACGCCTCGACGTCCCGCGCCTCGATCTCCTCGCGTAGCGAGTCGAGCCGCCGCGCCAGGTCGTCGCGCTCGCCGCGCAAGTCCTGGACCAGCGAGCTCGTCTCGGGGTCGGTCTTGTCGCCGGAGTCCGCCTCGCGCAGCGCCGCAACTTCAGCGGCGAGGGCTGCCGTCCGTCGGCGCTCGGCATCGAGGTCCCCGCGCACGCGCAGGTACTCGGCCGACGCCTCCAGATTGGGATCCTCGGACTCGACCTCAACGCAGACGTCGGAGTTCTCACCGCCCAGCCGGAAGGGACGCCCGCGCAGCAGCGTGGGGGCGCTGATGCGCTGGCCATCAACCGTCGTGCCGTTGCTCGAGCCAAGGTCCACAACGACGACACCGGTCATCAGCCGGGCGTGTCGCTTGCTGACGCAAGAGTGCGAGATCAGCACGTCGCAACCCGGAGCGCGTCCCAGCACGGTTTCGTCCGCGTCGAGCTGAATTACGACGTCCTTTTGACTCGGCTGCGTGATGCGGAGCTTCATTCTCGTGCACCTAAGCGGTTGGCCTAGTCGGCCTCCTTCTTGCGGGCGAGGTACTCGATGTTGGCCTGTCCCGCATCGGGATCCCCAGACAGTCCTGGGTCGAACGGAATGCCGCGGTTCGACTCGAAGACAAAGCTAGAGTCGAACTGGATCCAGTGGACGATCGTGTCTCCCAACCCTGCCGCAAGCGCGCTCTTCGACTGCTTGGTGAGCTGCCGAGCCCGGATGCCAAAGAGGTATGCCAGGGGCTCGTCGCGTGTCTTCAGATAGTCGAAGACACCGAACAGAATCCACGGCTTCATGTCTTCGTCGAGCTCAGTCTCTGCCATGGATTGCTCGCAAGCAGCCAGGTCCTCAAGCTCGGGATACTCCTGCAGCAGGGCGGCGACGTCTTGCTGGAATCCCAGGCGGGCAGCCGCGAAGAGCCGCCCCAGAGTGATGAACCTGCGCGCGGTTGGCACTCCGTAGTTCGCCAGGCTCTCCGGAAGCAGCGCCTCTCCGTCGATGGTTGCCGGAGAGGCCGCGGCCTTTGCGGCCCAGTCTTCCGCGAAGTCCATCTCGTAGGTGGCGGCGACAGTCTGCGCGATCCAAGACGGCTTGCTGGTTCCACCGCGGCTTGTCGCGGGTTCGGTTAGGTAGGGCTTGTCGAGCGAGGCGGAGAGGTTGGCGCGGACCAGAAGGAAGGCCGCGAAGAACTTCTGGAGGGAGTAGTTGCCCTGGGTCTTCGATGTGCCCGCGACGAGCTGCTCAAGAGGCGTTTGAACGGCCTCAAACTGGCCGGAATCAAGGCTCTCTTGGGCGGCCTGGAGAGTGGCGCGCTCCTCGACGTACAGCGTGGGGGCCTGGCAGGCTGCGCTTGTGGTGATGAGCGCGAGGGTGGCGATGGCGGTTTTGAATTGCATGGGTGCCTCAGCGCTGCAAGCCGACGAAGAATGGTTGGGACAGGCTGTCGACCTCGAGGTCGAAGGAGAGCAGCGAGTCCGCGGCGTCCATCGTGCGCAGGATGCCGTTGCGCTTGTGCTTGATCGTGCGGCCCTTGATCTCGAAAGCGCTACTCGGCTCAAGGCTGAAGAACACGTAGCCAACAATGGGCTCAACGCCCAGGAGGTCACCCCTGAAGCTGGCTTGGCGAATCCGCTTCGTGGCGTTGTTCGATGTGTGCGCAACGACGTCGTCGACCGATACCGGCGGGATGCAGGTCCCGTCGGGCAAGAAGAGCCGCAGGTTCATGCTCTTCACGATCGCCTGGATCTGAGCGGTGTCCTGGCCTTCGCCGCGCAACAGGACTTTGAGCTTGACGGGGACGACACGTTGGGCGTCGAGGAGATCGATCCCGAGGTCTTGTTCATAGTCGCCGAAGCTGGCGGACGCGTGGACGATGCCCTCGAAGGTCTGCGGAGGAAAGCCGCCGAAGTGGGCCGCCAAGGCGCCGAACTCACCGCCCTTGACCCCAGCGCTCGAGCAGGCCGTGGCGATCAGAAGCAGGAGGGGTAGGAAGGAAGGTCGTAGCGACATCGTTTGGGGTGCTTCCTGTCAGGGGGTTGAGGGGCTAACGGACTGCGCTGGAATAGACCAGCTCGCGTTCGAAGTCGGCCCCGCGGGTGTGCCGCACGAGACCGTGGGTGGGGGAGTACCAGTACTCGTTGTCCGCCTTTTGGAAGACCAAGCACGGGACGGGAGCCTCGAGCGTCTCGAGGAATACGCCGTTGTCCAGGCCCTTGGCCCAGGACGCGGTCGGTAGGCTCTCGACCAGGCTGTGCTGCCAGAGCGCGACCGCGCAGCTGTTCGAGCGCAGGTCGAGCACGACCTCGTTGTCGAGGCGGAGCATGGTCTTGACCCGCTTCACCGTAATCTCCTTAACGCGTGGGTTGAGCCTGCCGTCCTTATCGACGCGCTTGCGCGCAATCACCCAACCGTCGCCGCTGTCCGCGGCAAAGATCGTCTCGCGGACCCACTCCGGCGCGCCATTCCAGACGGTCTTGAGCACCGCGTCCCCGGCGACCTCCGGGTACCGCGTGGGCCGAGCTAGCGCGACTTGGAGGGCCAGCTCGGCGCGCCAGTTTCGGGTCGGCGTCGAGCTTGTGAGCGGGGGGAGCTCCGCGACGAGTGAGGCTAGCTCGGGAGGCAGCTCCTGACCGGCGTGCCAGGCTCTTGCGGCCAAGAGCCAGCGCAGCGTGGCGACTCCTCCTGAGGTGAAGGTGGCGCTGTCTCTGTCCAGCAGCCAGGGCTCGAACGTCGTCAGGACCTCGGACTTCCCGAGCGCCTGCAAGTCCAGGACGTCGCCCGGAGCGAGCCTGTGCTCCGCCCATTGCCCCAGCTCATCGAGCTTGCCCTCGAGGCCGGCGAACCCGTGAATCTCGAGGTAGTTCAAAAGGTGCTCCGGGTGTGTGCCCTGAGCTTCGGCAAGCAGCTCTTTCAGCTCGGCGGCTCGCGCGCCCTCCGACTGCTGGGCGATCGCCGCCGCGTAGCCATCCAGCTCGGGCAGCAGCGCCTCTAGGGCCGCGAGATGCGCGGTGACCTTGGCGAGCCGGTCCGGCTTGGCACCGGCCTCGAGCTCTTCGTCGATCCAGGAGCCGACTTCGAAGGGGAAGGACTCGGCCTGCTGCTGGGCGGCCTGGAGATGTTGCTTGCCCAGCTTGAGCGCGTCGAGCGCTTGCTTGCGCTGCTTGGGATCGCTATTCGGCAGGACGAGCTCTCTTAAAGGAATCGCGTCGGCAAGGTCGGCCGAAGCTGCGACGAGCTCGCGCACTAGACCCAGACCTTGGTCGCTACTGATCGGCAGTGAGTGGTCGTTCTCGCGGTTGCGGAAGAAGGTCAGCGCCGAGGCCGGGACGCCCCCGTCGATCCTGCGGAAGAGGTCGTCGAAGAAGTTCGCGGATTGGTATTGCGCGGTCAGCTTCAGCTCGGTGCGCGCCTGCCGCTTCTGCAGCTCGGCAACTGTTTGCTCCAAGTCCTCGCGCGCGGACTTCTCTTTTTCGTAGTCGTCCTTGTACTGGTTCAGCGTGGCCTCGAATGAGGCCTGGGCCGTCTCGAGGTCTCCGCTGCCGATCTCCTCTGTCGTGCTGATGCTCTCGAGTTGATCCTTAAAGGCGTTGCGCTCTTCGACCAGGCCGGCGATCTGGTTGTCGCGGCTCGTCAGCTGCGGTACGTATAGATCGTCCTTCGCCTGGCGCGCGGCGTCCACGGCCAGGGTCATCTTCGCGCCGCTCTCTGCGATCCATTCGGACTTCTCGCTAAGGAGCCCGTCGATGCGTTGGCGCTGATTCCAGAGCAACCCCGCCTCGCCGACGGAGGCGATGAGGAACAGGACGACAAGAGCAGCGACCCACTTCGGCAGCCCGCCGGTGTCCTTGTAGGACTTCGAAGCTTCGATGGCTTGGACGAATTCAGCCGCGCTCTGGTAGCGCTTCTCGCGGTCCTTCTGCAGCGCTTTGGACAGGATCCTGCGGATCGGATCAGGCAGGTGCTCCAGGTCGTGGATCAGCGGTGCAACATCGGTCTCGAGCACGGCGGTCTGGACCTCCAGTGCCGTCGTCCCATCGAACGGACGCGTACCACTCAGCATCTCGTACAACAGCACGCCGGTGGCAAAGAGATCCGAGCGCGCATCGAGCCGCTGCCCCTGGACCTGCTCTGGAGACATGTAGCGCGGAGTGCCGATCACTTCGCCCGCTTCCATTTCGGTGGCGAGGTTCGCGATCCCAAAGTCCAAAACCCGCACACCGACTCCGAACGGGTTGTCTTCGGTCTTGGGGACTCTCGCGGTCAACATCACGTTGGGCGGCTTGACGTCACAGTGCACGAACCCCTTGTCGTGTCCACTCGCGAGGCCTAGTAGGACCTGGCGTGTGATCTCCAAAGCGTGCCGAGGTGTCAAAGATGTCTCGCGTTCTAGTACCTGGTCGAGCGACTCGCCATCGACAAGATCCATGGTCAAAAACAACGTGCCGTCTTTCATCTGGCCCGTGTCGCGGACCTGCGTGACGTGCTCGGAGACAAACCCCTGCGCTGCCTGGATCTCCTTAAAGAACAGCTCGCGGAAGCGCTCATTCCTCGAATAGCGCGGCTTCAGGACCTTTAAGGCAATCCGCCGCCCTTCGATCTGCCGGTCTCGGACGCGGTAGACGCGGCCCATGCCCCCTTCGCCGAGGACCTTCTCAACCTCGAAGCGCTCCGCGAAGACCTTGTTCTGCGAAGGCGTCGTCTCAAGGCTGGAGCGGGGAGCTGGCGTCGCCTCCTTCTCGATCAGAGTCGCCTCTGGGCACTCCAACAAGGTCGCGTCGGCCCCTTCGATCAACGTGTCCTCAATCTTGTCGGCCGAACCCTCGTCATCCTCTAAGCGGCCAGCAGGTACGGGCCGAGGCCCGGCTGCCTCCGGCAGCGTGAGGTCAACGCCGTCTTCCGTGGTCATAGTCGGCCTCCGTTGCTCCTAGGAGGGAAGATCGGAAGGACAGAAGGCCACCACACGCCCCCTCTCCTCAAGAGGAACTATCAGCCGCTTCGAGTGGCTATTGGAATGCCACACGGCCTTGCAATTCTCTTAGCACAAGAAGTCGGAGTCCTCAATCGCACTTTGCCGTTCAGTTTGAAGCCCGAGCTCGAGCTCTGCCGGCTTGGCGTCATTTTGTTCCAGTTGATCCAAATCGCGCCTTCACTACCCCGTGGCTCGGAGCCAGTAAAAGGTAGCTCGCATCGCATGCCCACTTCAGTGGGCTACAGCTCGTAGGCACCGCGGTCGAGACCGGGGCCTTGGATGCGGGCTTGGCCGTCGTGATCGGTCGGGCCTATGTTGGGCAAGCTGCTGTCGGCGGTGTCGATCGAGGCCACGCTTGCCGCGGTTAGGTGCAGGTCCTCCGTACCGCTCGGAAGGCTGAGCGTCGCGTGCACGAAGGCCGGGTCGGCGAAGATCGCGGCAGCATCGATCGCGGCGATGCCGTTGAAGCCCTGCACCGGGTCCTTGTTGTCGTCCATCTCCCACTTCCAATACGCCTTCGACGGGCCGCCTTCGGTGAAGTACAGGTTGTGGTCGAGGGTGTTGCCGAAGTTGTTCGCGCTCCCGACTCCGCTCGAGATCAGGACGCCGTGGTCGTACTTCCAGTCGTTGCCCGAGTTGTTGAAGCCGTCGTAGTCGCTCGTATCGGAGAGCCCGCGAGCGACGAAGATGTTGTTGGCAAATAGGTTGCCGTTCGACTTCGAGACGAGGAGCTGCCCGCCGCCCCAGCCGAGGCTACCGCACTTGAAGACGGTATTTCCCAGGACCTCGCTCTGCGTCACGACCCCACGGAACTTGTTGTAGCCGCCGATGCCGATGCCGGTCTGGCCGCAATACAGCACAACGTTGTTGCGCGCGATCAGGTTCTCGGCACCACGCAAAACGCCGTTTGTGTCGACGCCGCCGTGCTCGCAGCCAAGCTCGATCCCTACATCGCAGGCGATGACCGTATTCGCGTCGATCACGATGTCGTGGCCGCCGTCGACGTAGATGCCACCGGCCGAGAAGTCATGCAGCGGGTAGGTCGGGTTGTGCACGGGCGCATCGGTGCTGCAGCGCTCGACGAGGTTCTTCGCGATGGTACCGTTGCGCGCGCGGTCGACCGGATTGTGGCCGCCGTACAGGTGCGCGTTGGCATCGCTCGAGTTGTCGCTCTGGCTCCCGCCGGCCGTGCCCTCCCAGCCGATGCACACGATGCCGATGTTGTCGTTGTCGTGCACGTGGTTGTTCGTCAACGCGAAGCCGTCGACGTTGCCGTTTACCGTCATCGACTCGGACTGGCCGAGGCGCAGGTCGTGCACCTCGCAGCTGTCGATCACAAGGTCCGTCAGGGCCGCGCTTGTGCTCATGCCATACACCGCGATCCCCTGCGCACCGCCCGCATCACTCGTGCCTGTGTAGCGGATGTCGTGCACGTCAACATCATGCAATTCGATGTGACCCATCGCGCCGGCGGCGGGGGTCTTCACGACCTGCACGCCCATCAAGAAGTAGTTCGTGCTGGCGGTGTGGAGCCCGTGCACTTCGAGGTGCTCGAGTCGCACGTACGACTGGTCCGTGATGTCGACCAGCGCTTGCCCCGCAGCGCCGCTCCACTGATTGAAATCGGCATTCGTGAAGCCACTGCCATCGATCACGGTGCCGCCGGCGGGATCGCCTTGGAAGATGATCGGTCCGGCAGTCGCGTTGCCCGAGACATGCACCTCGACGCGCTCCTTGTAGCTGCCCGCCGCGATGTGGACAAGCTCGCCAGCCGCCGCCGCATTCGCCGCTTTTTGAATCGTCTTCCACGGAGCCAACAGCGAGCCGTCGTTCGCATCGCTTCCCTGCTGCCCATCCACGAAGCGCTCGGGGATCGCGCTCAGCGTGAAGCCCACCGCGCCGGAGCTCGACAAGGTGCCTAGCTCAACAAGCTCGGCGAACCAGCTCATGCCGACCAGCGCGGGATCGCTAGGAATCGAGACCGAAAGACTGGTTTGGGCCGTTCCGGTGGCAGGCATCGGTATCCAGAAGAACGAGCCCGACAGTGCGATGTCTAGCTGCACACCGGCCACAGTGGTGGGCCCAAGCTGCGTGTCGAAGAGGAGCAGCGCGGGCCCGGGTGCGGACAGCTGCCCGTCGAACGTCAGCGTGCTGCCAAGCGTGGGGAGGCCTGAGATCGTGAGACCGGGATTCGCAGCGGAGCCCAGTGCGAGGGTCGCGAGGGCGAGGCCGGTGAGGAGGATTTTCTTCATGCAGTCCATTCTGGGCCCGTGGGTTCAAAAGGAGGGGGCTCACTTCCCTGGAAACTACGCGCCGCGCGAAACGCCGCTTGAACCTGGAAAAACAACAGGCACAGGTCTGGCCTGGGTTCAGTCGCTCGCGGCGCGAACGTCTGCCAGCCACGGATCGGTGGCGAGGCGTGCTCGCGAAGGCCTGATGTAGACACTCGAGCTGCGCGAGGCCAGCGTGAATTCGCCGGGGATAGCTTGGTGGCTTGCGGCGTCGGCCCCGTTGATCCAGCTGGCAAGGGCGGCCTTGGCTTCTTGTTCGCGGCCGAGGCGCCAAAGCGCCACGATGCGGTGGTGGCGCGCCGCGGCGAGGTCGGGGTAGCGTGCGAGGGCGGCATCGAAGCGGACGAGAGCCTGGCGCGGGTCCTCGCGCAACAGAGCCAGAAGCCCCAGGTCGCTTTCGAGGAAGGCGTGGCTGTCCACGAGGTCTTCGAGCTCGGCTTTGACGTCATCTCTGCTCGGGTTGGCCGGAACGGAGGGATCGGCCGCGCTGGGTTCGGCGGAATCCAAGGCCTCGAAGTTGGCGGCAGCAACTAAGAGCCGCCGGTCGGGATCGGCAGCTTGCAGATGCTGCAGCGCAGCCCGTGCCCGCTCGGGCTCTTCCTCGATCAAGGCCTCCATGGCCGTCTCGAGCTGCGCGAAGCGGTCGCTCGGAAACGAAGCGCCGAGGTCGCTCGTGCTGGGGGCCTCGCCGTCGATGTAGGCGTCGAGTCGGCGGAAGGCGGCGAGCTCGGCGGGCAGGGCCTGGCCGGCGAGCTCGTCCTGGTGTTTGCGTACCAACGACGTGATCGCCTGGGCGAGGGCGCCGCGCTCGCTGAGCGCGGCGAACAGGTCGAGGTCGGCGGGGTGGAAGCTGAAGTTCGAGAGCAGCGCTCCAGCGCGCGCGCGCAACTGCTCGAGGTTGTCCGCCAGCGACCACGTGGTCATGGGCTCCGAGCGGCGCGCGAAGTCGGCAAGGACCTCGTCAAACTGCGCCTTCGCTGTGGACTTGGGGTTCTGCGATGCGCCGGACAACGTCTTGCCGATCAGGAAGACAGAGGCGGCGAGGCCGGCGAAGATGCCGAGCGTGATGAGTGCCCGGCGGCGCGCCTTTTGGGTGCTCTCGACTTGATGGCTGGGGGGCGTGCTGGCTTCGGGGGCCAGGTAGGCCTCGAGCGCCGCGGCGAGGCCCACCGCGCTCGCGTAGCGGCGCTCGGGGTCGCGCGCCATCGCGCGTTCGAAGATGGCTGCCAGCTCGGGGTCGACGGCGGCCAGGTCGTCGTCGCCGGGCAGATTGATGCCGCAGACAAGCGCGGCGAGCGTCGCGCCCAGGCCGTGGACATCGCTGCGCGGACCGATGTCGGACTCGCGGCCAAGGGCTTGCTCGGGCGCCAAGAAACCGATCGTGCCCACCGGCCGTCCCGTGCTGACCCCGGCCTCGAACAGATCGCGCATGGCACCGAAGTCGACCAGCTTGGGCCCGGTGGGGGCCAAGAGGATGTTCGAGGGTTTGATGTCGAGGTGCAGGATGCCGCGCTTGTGCGCAAAGGAGAGCGCGCGCGCGACTTGGCAGATCAGCTCGGCGGCCTCGCGGGGTTCCATGGGGCCCTCGGCGATGCGATCGGCCAGCGATCCGCCCGTCACCAGCTCCATCGCACAGAAGGCGTGGGGCCGAGTTTTGCCCCCGCGTTCGCCGAAGACGGCCGGCGGAACTTCGGCACGACCGACATCGAAGACCTGCACGAAACCGGGTCCGTGCAGGTTGGCGAGCGCGGCGAACTCGGCCGCCGCTGGGCTCTCTTGCGAGACAAGCTGGTCTTGCGGATGACGCAGAACTTTCAGCGCAGCCGGGCGCTCCAGCAAGGGGTCCCAGGCGCTCCACACTACGCCGCCTGAGCCTTTGCCGATGCAAGCGACAAGCTCGTATCGCCCGATGGAAAGACCGCTCTTTTCCGTGGTGGCCGGCTCACCGGCAGCCGGCACCTCGGGCAGTTGGTTGAGGTCCGCGGCGAGGCGCCGCAAGACGTGGCGGGAGAGCGTCATGGACTCTCTACTTCGGCGCCGCTCTTTGCGGGTGGACCAAAGAGCCGCGCAAACTCTTCGTCAAGGTGGTCATCGCTGGCCAAAGTGTCGCGAAGGCGCGCGCGCAGAAGGCTGCGCAAACTGCGGCGCGTGCGCTCGATCGTGCTGCGCAACGCCGCGTCTGAGAGACCCAGCTCGGCAGCCAGCGCGCCTTGGGTCAGGCGCTTGCTGGCCAGGAACCAAGCCTCGAATACCAAACCGTCGGTGCGCTCGCCCGCCGCTTCCAAACGCTCGGCCAGGTCCTTGCTTGCGTCTTCCAAGAGGGCCGCCGCGAACAGCTCGTCGAAGCTGGCATCGGGGCTCCATGCGGGCGGCTCGAGGTCGGTGCCCGCGACCGAGTCGAGCGAGATGAAAGGCTCGGCGCCGCCAGCTTTCAACGTGCTCGCGCGGCGCAGCTCGTTCTTGGTGAATTTGTCGAGCGAGGCAAGCAAGAAGCTGCGGAAGCTGCCCCCTTCGAGATCGCGCGCGGCAAGGTCGGACTCGATCAGCCAGGCGAAGAACGCTTGCGTGAGGTCCAGCGCGTCATGGTCTTGATCTGCCCAGCGCGTGGCGAGGTGCCAGTGCACGGGGCGCCAATACAGGCGGCAGAGGCGCTCGAGCCCTTCACGCGAGCGGGCCCCCGCGTCGCAGCTTGCTGCGATCACGAGGGTCCACGAGGTGGCGGGGAAGGACTCCACGGGCTTCTAGTTGCCCGCTTCCTCCTTCTTCTTGCGCTCGGCCTCTTCGCGTTTCTTTTTCTCTTTGGCTAGCTGCTTGCGCAAGACGCCGGCGTTGTTCGTCGAGTCGCGCAGGGCGATCGAAATGAAGTCAACCTTGCGCTGCTCATCGACATCGGGGTCGTCCATCATCTCTTGGGCACGCGCGTGCGCGGCGTCGTACAGCTCGAGGCAGCGGTCGTACTCGCGGTGCAGGTTGTAGTGCAGGACGACGGCGAGGTCGTTCATGAAGTTGGGGTTGCCCGGCTCGAGCTCAAGCGCGCGCTCGTAGGCGCTGACCGACTCTTCGTAGAACGCCAAGACCTCGGGGTCGTCCGCTTTCTTTGCGTTCCGGCGAACGAGGTTGTCCGCGTAGTCGCGCAGGAAGAGCGCCTTGTAGCTCCAGTTCAAGCCACCGGGCGGGACGGCCTCGGCGAGCACCTCGGACAAGGTCGCGGCCTCCAGCAGACGGCCCTCGCCAACACACTGCCCGATGATGTACTCGACGCGCGGCACGGCGCGGTCGGCATCGGCGGCGATCAGCGCCACGGTGCCGTTCGCATCGCGGTTCCAGAAGTCGACGATGGACTCGGCGGCGCCCACGAAGTCCCCGCGGCCATAGCGCGCGAGACCCACGTACCAGAGCGAGTTCGTGTAGGCCGGCCACTTCTTGACCGCCGCCAAGAGCTCGGTCTCCGCCTTCTCGAACTCGGAGTAGGCGGCCTCGTTGAACTCCTTGTCCATGTTGGCCATGTAGCGCGCATAGCCGAGGTACCAGAGCAGCGTCGCGTCCGACTGCGTGCGCTCGCCCCAGCGCTTGACGAACTGCTTCTCGCCATCGTCGAGCGTCGCGACAAAGTTGCCCCCAAGCGTCGTCCACAGCTGACCGAAGTCGAGCACCGAAGGGTCCCAGCCCATCGCGCCCGCGTACGCCTTCGCCGCAGGGCCCATGTCGCCCGCCCAGGCGTGGCAGTTGCCAAGCTGCTGCAACGTGCGCGCGCGCAGCGAGGCCTTGCCGTCGTCAGCTTTGTCGCCGGCAAGCTCGAGCGCCTTTTCGTGGCACGCGATCGCATCCTCGAGCATGCCCTTCGCCGCCTTCGCTTGGCTCTCGTCCTCGCGCAGGCCCATGTACCTGTCGAACTGAATCCGGCCGCGCTGGCTCCAACTGGAGAGGCTCGTGGGGTAGTAGCCAATCGCCTTGTCCGCCGCGGCGATCGCGGCATCCAGGTCCCCGTTCATCCAAGCCACGCGCGCGAGTACGGGGTATGCATCGCTGAAGCGCTCGCCGTCGTACTCAAGCGCTTGGCTGAGGTACGTCTGCGAGTCGGTCATCTGCATGCCGATCGTGCCATCGTTCAGGCCCGCGTCGAGCGCCTGCTGCGCCTTGACCGCGAACGCCATCCCATACAGGTAGTTGATCGGCGCGCCTTGGTTGTCGCGGGCCAGGGTGTCGATGCGCCCGAGCACATCGTTCATGGGCTCGATCTGCATCGCCACGCGCAGCTGCCAGACGGTTGTGCGCAGGCTGCTCTTGTCCTTCTTGGCCGCCCTGTCGAAGAGCTCCTTCGCGGCTTGGAATTCGCCCGCGCTGAGCTTGGCGCGGCCTTGGTCGATCAAGTCATCGACCGTGTCGAGGCGCGGCGCGACGGACAGTGTGGTGACGGGTGCCGCGAAGATCGTCGCGGGCGCGCCGCCGAAGGCAGCGGCCGCGAAGAGGAGCGCAAAGAGTGTCTTCTTCATAGGAATCAGGGGTCGGGGCTACTGGTTCTTGGTGCACGGGGCGCACCAGTTGACTTCGGGCATGATCGCTTCGATGGGCGCGTCGATTTGACCGCGGCACCAAGGGATCAAGGCTTGGGTGATCATCGGGCGCGGGGCGGGACCGATGTCGCGGGACTTCTCGAGGAAGGGCAGCGCGCCCTCGGGGTCGTCGAGCAGCATGAGGTGCATGACGCCCATGTTTTGGTGTGCGTCGCCCCAGGCTTCTTCGAGCGCGCGGCGCGCCTCTTCGTCGAGCGTGGGGTGCGCGTCGTCTGCGGTAAGTTGGGCTTCGCCGAGCGCGATCGAGCGCTCGAGATAAGCGCGCGCGGCATCGAGGTCTTCGTGCAGGTAGTAGACCTGGATCAGCGCGGTGTCGTTCACGATGCGCACGTCGTTTGGCACAAGGCTCGAGGCGTGGACGTACGAGGCGTAGCTCTGTTGCGCGAGGGCGCGGGCGCGCCGGAAGCGCTCGTTTGCGGCTACGCCGAACGCCCGGGCCTCGCCATCGCTCTGGCCTTCTGCGACCGAGACGCCCGCGAGTTCGCGCAGCTCTTCGAGGCGCCGGTCGTCGGTCAACTCGCCGTGCGCGGCGAGGCACAGGTCGCGGCCCTCGGCCTCGAGCGCGACGGCCGCGTCGCGCGCGAAGAAGCCCGCGTTGTTGGCCCAGTTGGAGTCGCCCGGCTGCGCGTCTTCGAGCGCGCCGAACGTCTTCGCCGCGCTCTCCCAATCGCCGGCTTGGCGATACTGGTCGCCGATGAAGAACAGGCCGTCGATGCCCGAGCGCACGCTGCCGTCGAGCAGCCAGGCGACGCCGCCGTCCAGGATCTCGTCCATCGAGCGGAACGTGCGCGCGGCCTTGTCGAGCTCGCTCTGGTTGTACAGCGCCCAGCCTTGGACCGCGCGTGCGATCACGCGCCAGCCGCGCGCCTCCTCGTAGATGGCGGGATAGGTCGAGTGGATGCGGGCGAGCTCGGCTTCGGCCGCGGTTGCTTCGTCGAGCGCACGCGCGGGGTCGCTGGCTTGCAGCGGAATGGCGTCCATCAGGCGCGTGCGGCCCAGGAACAGGTCCTGCATGGGCGGGCCTTCGCCCAGGCTCATCAGCGCGGCGAGCGCGCGGCCTTCACCGAGGCGGTTCTCGGCAGCGACAAGCGCCTCGAGCAAACTGCGGTCGCCGAGGATGCGCTCGAGGCCGCGCAGGTCGGTCTCGGCGGCGCTCTCAAGATCGCCGCGCCACAGGTACAGGTTTGCAAGATTGGTCCAGCTCTGGACGTCTTCCGCGGCAAAGCCGAGCGTCGCCATCAGGGCGTCTTCGGCTTCGTTGAAGGTGGCCTCGACGTCGAGCCCGAGGTTCTTGCCGCCGCTCCCATTGTGGAACTGAAGCTGCGCGATGTAGGCGCGCATGGCGGCCTGGCTCCAGGCCGTGTGCGCGCGCTCCGCGAGCTTCAAGTTGGCCTCGTCGTCGTTGTCGTCGAGGTCCATGACGGCGCGGCGACCGAGCTCGAGCGCAACTGCTTGGCGGTCGAGGCGCGTGGCGAGCTCGGCGGCGGCGGTCAGGTTGATCGGTGTGGGGGCGAGCCGGGTGTAGCTGTCGAAGGCGTCGGCCAAGGCGCCCTCGATGAAGAGCGGGCCGGCGCCTTCGGCGACCATCTTGTCGGCGAGCGCCCTGGAGGCTTGCGCCTTAAGAAGGATGGCGCGCAGGTCTTTGGGGCCGATGGCAAGCGCCCGGTCGACCGCCACGAGCGCGTCCTCGGGGCTGCCCTCGGTCAGTGCCAGGCTGGCTGTGTTCAGTTCGCGTTCGAACAGAAGCTCATCGAGGGCAAGCTGCGCCGCGTCGAGGTCGCCGCGGGCCATCGCCTCGGAGACGGGATCGAGCTCTTGCGTCTGGACTTGGCTGGGCGCGACCGGAGCTGCGGGGTGCGCCGTCCGGCTCTCTACGCTCTTGCAGGCGGGAAACGCGGTGAGGGCGAGGAGGGCCGCGAGGCGGACCGAAGGGCTGGGCTTGAGCATAGGGAGGGATCTTGGGGGACGTGGGGGATCATACCCCCAAGAAGGGCCCATGTTGCGACTCCCGTGCCACGCTCTCCTAGCATCCGAGCCGTCCTTAGGGGAAGATAGGAGGCCCCCTGTCGTCTGGCCCCTTCAGTCCGCGTCACCCGGCCGTTACAGCGTTTCTCCTTTAGCTCCCAGAAGTCTCCGTGAGTTCAAAACATCTGCTCGCCCTTGTGGCGGCCCTCTCGATTGCCGCCTGTGATGACCCATCGTCGATTTTCGGTGGTGGCTGGCCGCCGCCCGGTGGCGGACCGACCGGTAGCCTAGGCTCGGAAGCCTTCTTGCCGGACGACGGCGAGTGGCTTGTGTCGGGCAATCCCGTGGTCGAGGACTTCGCTCCCACCGGGACGAACGTGCACTCAGGCACGCCGATCGTGGTTCGCTTTAGCGAGTCGATGGCCGCCGACACGTTGGATGGCGTGATCTCGATCAACCGAGTCGGCGGCTTCATTCCGGTGCCGGCCGCCGTGACGCGCATCGGCGACGGGCGTGTGTTTGTCTTGCTGCCGGCGGTTCCGCTAACGGCGGGCGAGACGTACTCCGTGGACATCGAGGACGGCTCGCTGCCGACCGACATGACCGGCGAAGTGCTGGCGACAACCGGCCAGCTGGGCGAGTTCACCGTCGCGAACACGGACCCGACGGTTCCGTCGGTGATGTTCTCGTGGCCCGCTGATGGCGACACGGGGATGAGCGCGATTGGCGAACTCACGACGATCTTCGATCGCCAAATGGCGGCCGCTTCGTTCACCGCGACTTCGTACTCCGTGACGGTCGATGGCACGCCACCGGCGATCGATCCGGCACCTTCGCCGCTGGATGTCCTGGCGGGTTTCTTCCCCACGACCGACACGCGCGTCTGGCGCTGGATTAGTCAGGATGCGAACGGCGTGCGCCAAGACTTGGGCGCGGATGCCTCGGTGGCTCTGGCGCTCTCGCCCTCGGGCGACCAGCTGCTCGACCCCGACGGCGGCAGCCTGCCGACAACCACCGTGACATTCCAGACGGCGAGCGTGCCGGTGCCAAGTGCGGCGGCGATCACCTCGAGCCCGACCGACGCGATCGGCATCGCGAACCTCACGAGCGCGAGCCCGGTGGGGGTCAGGCTGGCCGTGACGGTCGATGTCCCCGGCGGCCTCGCCGGCGACGTGATTGGGCTGTTCCTGTTTGGGACCGAAGACGTTCCCGTGGGCGATCCCGCGAACACGATTGCCTTCGAGCGTAGCGTGACTTTGTCCGCCGACGCGGGGACGGCGACCTTCGAGCTGGCCGACCTCGATCTCGTGACGTCGAGCTCGCCCATCACGACACCGTTTGCGGACGGCGACTTAGGGTTTGCCTTTCAAGTGAGGCGCGGCGGCGTGACCACGCCGGTGCGAAACCTTGACGTGGATGCGACCGCGAGCGGCATCCAAGATCCCTTCTTGGACACGGTCGCTCCCGAGCTGATCGAGGTCTTCGGCGAGGATGCGTTCGGGGTGGTCGTGTCGGACCAGCGCGGCTTGCAGCTTGCGGGGCGCGCCTCGGAAGAGCTGCGCGCGGCCGACATTGTGACGTCGCTTGGTGACAACGGCACCTTGGCGGCGGTCCTTGGCGCGCGAGCAGATGGCAGCTTCTTGACGGCACCGGTCACGGGGCTTGATGTGATCGCCACGGCGAGCTTGCCTCTTGATTGGACGCTGACGATCTACGACCGCGCGCTGAATCCGGTGGTTGTGCCGCGCACGGGCAGCTTCACGCAGCGGGGTGTCGTGGGGCCGGTGGCTCTTTCGAGCGGCGCGAACGTGAACGTCGAGGTGTTTGATGCCGCGACGCTGGCGCCGATCGTTGGCGCGCGTGTCTACACGCATCGCAACGATGGCGGGACGTACGCGCTTGTCGCATCGGGCACGACGGGCAGCGCGGGGACTGCGGACGTGGGCTCGAACGCTGCGGGCTCGACGATCGTGACGATCGTTGCCGATGGCTATGACCTATTCAGTTTGATCGGGGTCGAGGCCGCGCGCTTGTCCGTACCGCTGGTGCCCAGCGCCGAGGCGTTTGGCGACATCTCGGGCAGCATCTTTGCGGGCTCGGACTTGGCGAACCTGACCTTGGGCGCCCTGACGCAACGCTTCGACGACCCGCGTCGCGCCTCGGGCGCAGTGGGCATGTTTGCTGGCGGCACGTGCAGCTCGAATCCGTTTGGCGGCGGCGATCTCGACTGCCCCTTTGGGCCGGAGATGTTGCGCACCTCACGCGTGGGCGCCCTGTCGTTCGTGGCGGGCAACTTCCTCTTGCCGGAGGCCGCGTTCAGTGCGAGCGCTTCGATTCAGGCGTTCGCCATCGCGCTGCCGTTGGCGCCTCTGGCGGACCTCGAGATGCAAACCGAGGACTTCACGGTCTCGCTGCTGACCGAACCCGGCGTGGATGTGCTCGAGCTGCCCGTCGAGTTACCCGCCTCTGTTTTGAATGCCGCGGGCATCGTGGGCGTCGACCTCGGCAACTTGGTCGGCGACGTGAGCACAGAGGGCGAACCCTACCTGAGTGCCGAGACGCTTGTCCCCGGCATGTCGGGCAGCTTGGCCGTGGGGCTCGGCTCGGCCTACGATCAGACGGGCGGTCTGTGGAACTTGCGCATCGGCGTGCCGGGCGCGACGCTCGTGGGGGGCACGCTTGCGGGCGCGCTGGACCCCGACCTGTTTTTGAAAGCCCAGGTGATCGACAATGTGGGCGCGACCAGTACGCGCCGAGTGCGCTCGAGCAACCTAGCGGGCTTGCCCACGCCGAACCAGCTCGACCTCGTCGATGCGCCCCTGGTCACCGCGCCCTTGTCGGGTGCGAGCACGGGCTCGGTGGCCTTCGACATCGCGTTCGATAACGTGATCCCCGATGCGCTCGGGGCGGACGCTCTGTTTGCGGTCGAGGTGACCGATGCCAATGGCCGCGTTTGGCGCCTTGTCGGGCGCGACGCTGCCGACGGCGTCTCGCCGTCGGCGCACCTGGTGGATCTAGGCGCCTTGGGCGAGACCGCGCTGCAAGCGGGCAGCCTCAGCGCGCGTGCGAGCGTCGTCGGCGGGGCGGGCCTCGATCTGGGCGACCTCCTGTGGTCCGACCTCGAGCGGCTGTACGAGACGTCTGCGACCGGTCCGGCGGTGACGTTTAGCGCTCCCTAGTGTTGTTTTTCGAAGGACTCTTTGGGGAGGCTTTGCGCGTTGCCCCTTGGCCTCGCTACCATGCGTTCATGCAGAGCTGCCTCACCAAGATCCGTGCTTCGTTCCTTCTTCTCGTGCCGCTGACCCTCGCCCTGGGGGCTTGTGTCACGCCGCAGTCGGAGACTCCCACCGAGAGCACGGGTTTCCTTCCCGCCTCGGGTCTTGATGCGGTGCAACCCGTCGACATCGCGGTGGCACCGGTCACCGTTGCGCTGCTGGACGGCGGCACGGCGCCCACGGATGCCGTGCGTGAGGCCCTTTATGGGGGGCTGATCCATCGGCTGTATAGCCCGCTGCCACTGGCGTGGGTGGATGCGGATGGCGAGCGGGACGCGACTCTAGTCGTGCGGATCCTCCAATGGGACCGGTCGAAGTTGAACTACGACGGCACCATTTTGGCGCGGGCCGAGGCGCGCCTCGTGGCCGGGGGCGAGTCCCTGTGGGCGGTCGAATTGACACGCCGGCTGAACCGCTCGACAAGTGGCCAAGATCGCGATGAGCCCGGCCTGGCCGAGGCAAGCTGCGCCCGCCACTTGGCAGCAGAAGTGCTGGCGCTTTTGCCCGAGCACGACGCGCGGCGGCGCTAGCGCTCGCCGAGAGGGTCCGATTTTTATCGGGCTTGGCGCCCTTTGGGGCGCTCCATGGACTATCCTCTTCGCCTGAAATCGCGCTTTAGGCGTGGTTGCACCCCTCGTCCTGGCCATGGTGGCTGGGAGCCGGGCAAGTCCCCTAGATAAGGAAAGAGCCAAGATGGCTATCGAATCAAATCGTAAGAAGGAGCTCGTCGCCGAGTTCGCGACCGAACCTGGCGACACCGGTTCGCCCGAAGTGCAGATCGCACTTCTCACCGAGCACGTTAAGAACCTGACCTTGCACATGCAGGGCCACAAGAAGGACTACGGCTCACGTCGCGGTCTTCTGGCCATGGTTGCGAAGCGGACGAAACTGCTGAAGTACCTGCGCCGCCGCCGGCCTGATGCGTACACGGCAATCGTGACACGTCTCAACCTGCGCGTTCGCTAGGAGTCCGCAGGTAACAACGTATTGAGCTCACGCTGCAGATCATTCGGGCGCAAGGCGCTTGGCCTCCCTCGTTCTTCGAGGTAGCCGAGTGTCTGTGCCCGTCTCTGCATTTTGCCCCTTCGCTGCGAAGAGTAGCTGAAGCGGCCGTACCGGTTCGAGGACAAAGGCACCACCGCCAGGGTGGTTGGCTGCCTCTCGACCTAAGTACAGACTCACTGGCTACGTGATGGCCAGTGGGGAGCCCTGGACCTCGCCCGTTTGAGGCGACGTAGACGCAACAACTGACGAATGACGATAGACGAAGAGAACATTAGAGATATGACGAACAACTACATCCGCGTCGAAAAGCAATTCGGCGATCGCACCCTGGTCATCGAGACCGGACACATCGCCCGCCAAGCCCACGGCTCGGTCATGGTGACCCTTGGAGACACGCAAGTGTTCTCCGCCGCAGTCCAAGGTCCGCTGAAGCCGGGCCTCGACTTCTTCCCCCTGACGGTCGACTACCGCGAGCAGACGCAAGCGGCGGGCAAGATCCCCGGAGGCTTCTTCAAGCGTGAAGGCCGCCCGACCACGAAGGAGATCCTGACCATGCGCCTGACCGACCGGTCGATTCGCCCGATGTTCCCCAACGGGTTCCGTCGCGAATGCCAGGTCCAGTCACGCGCCTTCGGTTACGACGGCGAGAACAACGCCGACGTGCTCAGCATGATCGCCGCCTTCTCGGCGCTCGCGATCAGCAACATCCCCTTCCACTTCGAGATGGGCGCTGTGCGCATCGGCCGCGTTGAAGGCGAACTGAAGGTCTTCCCGCTCGAGTCCGAGCGCGCGGAATCGACTCTCGACCTGATCGTCGCCGGTACGGACGATGCGATCTGCATGGTCGAGTCCAGCGCGGACCAGCTGTCCGAGGCGGACATGCTCGACGCGCTTGAGCTGGGCCACAACACCATCAAGGAGCTGTGCGCGCTGATCGCCGAGCTGAAAGCCAAAGCCGGCAAAGCGAAAGACGCGTACACCCCCGTCGAAGACGATGCCGCCACCGTGGCTGCCGTTGGCGCGTTCGAAGGTCGCATCATCGATGCCCTGAAGACCGAAGGCAAGAAGGCCACCGAGGCCGCAATGGACGACCTGAAGGCCGCCTGTGTTGCCGAGCTGACCGCTGGCATCGAGGACTCTGGCGAGCTTGAGGCACGCACCAAAGAGGTCAAGGGCGTCTACTCGTCGTTGGCCACCAAGGTCGAGCGTCAGCTGATCGTCGGCGGCCTCCGCTCCGACGGCCGCAAGGCGAACGAGATCCGCGCGATCTCGGTCACGCCGGACTTCATCAAGCACAACCATGGCTCGGTGCTCTTCACCCGCGGTGAAACCCAGGCTCTGGCGAGCACGACCCTCGGCACCCCCGAGGACGAGATGATCATCGACGGGATCGACGAGGAGTACCGCAAGCCGTTCTACCTGCACTACTCGTTCCCGAGCTACTGCGTCGGTGAGACGCGCCGCATCATGGGCCCGGGCCGTCGCGAGATCGGTCACGGTATGCTTGCCGAGCGCTCGCTTGCCGCGGTCGTTCCGGACAAGAGTATCTTCCCGTACACGATCCGCATCGTGTCCGAGATCACCGAGTCCAACGGCTCGTCGTCGATGGCTTCGGTCTGCGGCGGCTGCCTCTCGATGATGCTGGCCGGTGTGCCGATCACGCAGCCTGTGGCGGGAATCGCCATGGGCTTGATCAAGGAAGGCGAGGACTACGTGATCCTGTCCGACATCCAGGGCTCGGAAGACCACCATGGCGACATGGACTTCAAGGTCGCGGGTACCGGTCTCGGCATCACGGCTTTGCAGATGGACATCAAGGTCCAAGGCCTGTCGCGCAAGATCCTCGAAGAGGCTCTTGCTCAGGCGCTTGAAGGCCGCAAGTACATCCTGCGGAAGATGCTCGCGGTCGTCGATCGCCCGCGCGCGGAGATCTCCCCGCTTGCGCCGACCTTCGCCAAGATCAAGATTCCGGCCGAGAAGATCGGCTTCCTGATCGGCCCGGGTGGCAAGAACATCCGCGCCATGCAGGAGGAGTACAAGGTCCGCATCTCGATCCTCGACGAGCTCGGCAACGTGCAGGTCTTCGGTGCCGACGGCCCGAAGGTCAAGGCGTGCGGCGCGGCGATCTCGGGTATGTGTGAGTCGCCGGCCATCGGGTCGCGCTACACCGGCGTCGTCAAGGCGACCCGCGACTTCGGCGCGTTCATCGAGATCCTGCCGGGTGTCGAGGGCATGTGCCACATCTCCGAGCTGGCCGAGGGTTTCGTCGACAACGTCGAGGACATCGTCAAGCCGGGTGACGAGATCGAGGTTGTGGTCATCAACGTCGACGACCGTGGCAAGATCAAGCTGAGCCACAAGGCGACCCTGGCGGCTGCCAACTAGGCAGACACCTTTGATTTCGAAGCAACGGGCCCCACTCGGCAATCAGCCGAGTGGGGCCCGTTTTTGTTTGCGGGCAAAATGGCTCCGAGCGAACGCAGCTTTTGCAATTTGCAAAATGACGGTAAGCTCATTCTCCGGAAGAGGTTACAGGGATGTAGGCATGCCAGGGTGCAAGGAACTCGCGGCTTTGACCGATAGGGGCTACGCGATCCTCCTCGTTTGTCGTCTTATAAGGCAGTGGAGGATTGGGCCTCGAAATAGGCCTACCACCATTCCAAATCCATTCTTAGCGGCCTCGCGCCGCTTCCCCAGCTGTCCTCTACCCCCCGGGGCCCGTTGGGGAAGACCCATCCATTCCGATCGAGAACAATTGTGAACTCAAATCGAAAATTGAAAGCCGCCCTGACGGGCACTGTCCTGATTCTGGCCCTCTCGGCCGGCGGGCAGCCCGTTCAGAGTCCGGTTGCGCAGTTGGATGGCGCTCTTCCCACCGAGGAGTCAGCCTCCGTATCCATCGCACCCGACTTGGTCGCGTCCGATTGGATCGTCCGTCAGTCCGACAACATCTGCGGGCTTAAGAACGCCCGACAGCTGTCCAACCCGGGGAAAGTCGATTTCTCCTCGCTCTACGATTCGACGCCTGAGGCGAAGAAGATCAAGAGCGACGGCATCGACCCGAACTCGCCCGAGGGCAGCCAACTTCGTGCCGCTGCGTACGAGCGCATCCGCAAGGCCTGTGAACAGGTCATGACGGACCGCTCACTGTGCAGCGTGTGGAAGAGCATCCGCAGCAAGTCCGGCAAAGCCGCACAAGATGTGACCGAGACCGTTCGCGGTCTTCTGTAGGTCCACCTGCTCGGCTTGGAACGCGCTCGGTTGTTCCGAGCGCGGAAGGGGTTGGTTACGACACGGATTGGGATGGATTGATGCGGCTCTTGCTCCGCATGTAAGTATGGACCACCTGGATTTGGTATGAGTGGGTCTGATATGAGTCTGGATCTACAAATGCGGCGGTGGTACTTGGCGCCGATCGGGTTGGCATTGGCCTTGAGCGCGGGATGTGTTTCCGCTGATCAGGACACGGGCCAAGCCGACAAATCGAAGGACTTCTGGTCGTTCTTCGAGACCGGCGAGATGGGGGATGGTGGGCTTGATACACCGTACGACCCCTCGAGGGGGGCTAGTGTCCCCGATCTCTTGAATGCGTCGCTTGGCAACTCGGTGGCTTCGCCGGTGATCGAAGTCCCGGACGTGGATCCCAACTTCGTCGTGCCGATCAATTGGTATCAGGAGTTCGGCGATCAGATCATGGTGCGCAAGAGCACCGATGCTGAGACCGGCGAAACGAAGACCTACATCACCAAGCCCTACCGCTTACCGCTAGGGCGCGGTGAGAAGCTGTTGGACCTGATGAAGTTCTACGGCAACTTCACCCTCGTGACCATGGACGCGGCGGGCGACGCTCCGGTCGATCCGCCCGGCCCCGGTGTCGTCGAGGCTGTCAACCTGGCCGGTTGGGAGACCGAAAACTACGGCAATCTACGGACCTGGCCGCCAGCACCGATGAACCCGTCGCCGATTGGCGACCGCCTCTTGGTTACGACTGAGGCAGACCTCTTGTACGAGGTCGAGGACTTTGTCGACCTGTTCATGTCCGAGGTCCCGCAGGTCGAGATCGAAGCCAAGATCATCGAGGTGATCGACACCGACGAGATGTACGTGGGGATCCGGCCGCCTGACGGTGTGCCGATGTTTGACTTTCCCGGCAGTGGGTTTGTCGACTCCCTGGACTACAGCTTTCCAAGTGGCGCGAGCGGGGGCCAAGCGCTCTTGAGCGTCTCGGGTATTCACGATGGGACGGCGTTCAATGCGATTCTTGAAGCCGTTGCGGCGCTCGAGAACGTCGAGGTCGACTCGCGCCCCAAGATCGCGGTACGCGAAGGTGGTGTTGCCAGTATCGAAGCGACCCAAGACGTGCCGTACTACAGCTTCACGGGCATCAACTCGGGCTCGGGCGCGTTCAACGCCAACCTGAGCTACAAGACGGTCGGGATCAAGCTGTACGTGTCGCCGCACATCGTGGGCTCCAGCACGCTCTCGCTGTTTGTCGAGATCGAGTCGAGCTCTGAAAGCGGGAGCATTATTACCTTCGTGACGGATACAGGCGGCAGTCTGTCGACACCTCGGATCACCACGCAGGTGGCGCGCACGACGGTGTATCTTGAGCCTGGGCAAGCGGTCATCATCGCGGGTCTGACGACCGAGCGCAAAGTCGAGAACGTGCGCAAGATCCCGCTCTTGGGCGACATTCCGATTCTTGGGCATCTGTTCCGCTCTGATGGCACCAAGGTCGTCCGCAGCCACACGCTGTTCTATATCAAGCCCCGGATCTTGCAGGGCATCGACAGCACCTATGACTTCTAGGCAGCGGACCCGCTTTCGGAATCTGGCGCCTTGTGGGAAGATGGCGCCGCCAGCAATCGTCTAGAGCGAACCCCCGATGCGTCTCCTTGTTCCTACTTCCCGCCGCGCTGAAGAGCGCGGGGCAGCGCTGATGCTGGCCATCCTTGTCTTGGGTGTGCTGGTCTTGATCGTGCTGCAGATCACGCTGGGCAGCAGTGTGGACATGCGCGTGGCGCAGAATGACCTTGAGTTGACCAACTTTGACGCGGCCATTGAGTCGGCCATGTTGAAGACGATGCAAGACCTGGCCGACGATGCGGCCGCAGGCGCGGAGGCCGGCGGCAGCGAAGCTGCGGCGCCCGATCCGGCGGCTGCCTTCGGCGATCCGTCGGCGGCGGAAGGCGGCGGCGAGACGGGACCGACCGACTCGCGCCGGGATGACTGGGGTCGGCCTCAGCAGACCGAGATCAATGGCGTCTCGCTGCGCATCCTGATTCAGGATGAAGACAGCAAGTACAACATCCTGACCATGCTGACCGAGGACCCGGACGAGGCCGAGAAGGCCTTCAACCGCGTCGTGCGGATCTTGGACTTGTGCCGCGATCAGACGCTGTCCGACATCGACGAAGCCGACGCGCGCGACATGGCCGAAGCCATGCGCGACTTCATGCGCGATCGCCGCGGTGCGGTTCTGCCACGGCCCGGCTTGCTGACTGACCGCGAAGGCGAGGAGGACATCGGCTTCCCCTTGACGCTGCGCGAGTTTGTCGTGCTGCCGGGGTTCAACGAGTTCATGTTCCGCGACTACCGCGATGCGGAGGGGACGGTTGTCCACTCGATCGCGTCGTTCTTGACGCTCTCGACTTCGGTCTCGACCTATCAGGACTACCGCGACGCGTTGAAGGACGAGCTCGATGGTGGGGTCATGCCCGCTGCCGACGGACCGGAGACGGGCGGCTCGACGACAACCTCAACCGGCTCATCATCGAGCACAGGGACCGGCGTCCGCTCGACGGCGGGCTCGAGCGATGGCTCGTCACTGGGCGATGGTACTTCTGTGTCCGGAGGTGGTAGCGGCTCGGCCGGGATCGCGGTGAACGTCAACACGGCGCCGAACGCGGTGCTGCACGGTTTGATGGATCGGCGCGAACTGTCGTGGGAGTTCCTCGATGGGATTCTGCGTTACCGCAACGAAGAAGACGAAGAGGCCAGCGATCCCGACGCGGACCCGATCTACGACGAGTACGGCGAGGAGATCATCACAAAACAGATCTTCGAGAGCACCGAAGAGCTGAAAGAGGTCGACGGGTGGGAGTTGCTCGACCCCGAACCACGCGACGAGTTCACACGCTTCATGACCGTCGAGAGCGGAGTGTTCTCGGTCTTCATCACCGCGCGCGCTTCGATCATTGGCGAGGAAGGGGATAGCTTCGGGATGACCCGCGCGGAGGCCGAGGAGGCCACCGAGAAAGGGACCGATCGCGTGCGGACCGTGCGCGCCATTGTCTGGCGCTATCAGGATGGCGAGGACTACAAGGTCGTACCGCTCGAGCCGTGGGAGATCTTGGACTACGTGCCGTTTGAGGTGCTCGACTTCCCCGAGGAAGATCGGTGAGTGGCGCGGGCCTTTCGGTCCTTGTTTTCCATCATCTGTTCGCGGCCCTGTGTGAGGAGATGGGCGCGACGCTGTTGCGCTCGGCCTTCTCCGCGAACATCAAGGAGCGGCTCGACTTCTCGTGCGCGCTGTTTGACAGTCACGGGCGCATGGTGGCGCAGGCCGCGCACTTGCCGGTGCACTTGGGCTCGACGCCCTTGTCCGTGCGCGCCGCGCTTGAGCTTGGGCCATTCGCGCCCGGCGACACGGTTGTTCTGAACGACCCGTTCCGCGGCGGCACACACCTGCCGGACATCACGCTGGTGACACCGGTGTTCTTGGGTGGCGCGACGCCGGCGTTTTTCGTGGCGAACCGCGCGCATCACGCGGATGTGGGCGGCGTGTTCCCGGGGTCGATGGGGCCTAGCCAGGACATCCATGCCGAGGGGCTGCGGATCCCGCCGATTCGCTTGGCTCGGGGCGGCGTGATCGATCCCGAGTTGCTTGGGATGCTGACGTGCAACATGCGTGCGCCGGCTGAGCGCGAGGGCGACCTGCTTGCGCAGTGGGCCGCGAATCGCGTTGGCGCCGAGAGGCTGGGAGCCTTGGCGGGTGAGTACGGGGAGCCTGAGCTCGCGCAGCGCTCGGACGAGCTGATTCAGTGGACGGCCAAGCTCTCATCGGGGCTCGTGCGCGAGCTTGGGGACAGCTTGCGAGCGGCGAAGTGCCACGAGGTCGAGTTCGAGGATGAGCTGGAGCTCGAGAACGGTACAGCGCTTGTCAGCGTGCGGCTGGGTGTGCGCAAGGGGCGGCTTTGGGTCGACTTCTCGAAGACGGCCGACGCCGTGCCAGGACCGGCGAATGCGCCGCGCGCGGTGACGGTCTCGGCGGTGTTCTATTGCTTGCGGCTGCTGTTGCCCGAGGGGACGCCGACCAACGACGGCGTGTTGGAGTCGATCGATGTGGTGACGCGGCCCGGGAGCCTGGCCGATGCGGTCTATCCGGCCGCGGTGTCGGCCGGCAACGTCGAGACGAGCCAGCGGCTTGTGGATGTGATCTTGGGCGCTCTGGCCAAGCTGCTTGGGGACCGCATTCCGGCGGCCTCCGCGGGCACGATGAGCAACCTGACGTTTGGATCGCGCGGGGCCGGTGGGTTCGCTCACTATGAGACGCATGGTGGCGGCGCCGGGGGCTCGGTGGAAGGTGCCGGGGCGCATGGCATTCAGACGCACATGACCAATACGCGCAACACGCCAATCGAGGCGCTTGAGACCACGATGCCGGTGCGCGTGCTCGCCTACAGCCTGCGGCGTGGCACCGGGGGCCAAGGCGCCGCGCGCGGCGGTGATGGTCTTGTGCGCCGACTTCGTCTGCTTGTGCCCGCACACGTCGGCTGGGTGGCGCAGCGAGGCCGGCGCGGGCCGTTTGGCTTAGGGGGTGGGGCTGCTGGTCGCCGCGGAGCGGCCATTTGGGTCGGGCGGCACGGGCGCAAGCGTCTGCTCGGAGAGGCCTCGATCGAGGTCGAGAGTGGGGACGAGATCGAGGTCCAGACTCCCGGAGGTGGAGGCTGGGGCCAAAAAGGCTTGTGATGCGGACCCGCTACCTGGAAAATCAGTAGCCTTCTGCGTTGCTCTCAAGAGCGCTCCCCCATATCACCTTCGCCCACACGGGCCGACCCCCAGAGAATCATGCCTTCCACTTGCGTCTTCGGAGCCCAATGGGGTGACGAAGGAAAGGGAAAGATCATCGACCGCTTGGCTGCTGATGCGAGCTGCATCGTGCGTTACCAAGGTGGTGCGAACGCCGGCCACACGGTCATCGTCGCGGACGAGAAGTTCGTGCTGCACCTGATCCCCTCGGGTATTTTGCACGCGGGCAAAGTCAACATGATCGGCGGCGGCGTTGCGCTGGATCCCGCGGCTCTGTTGAGCGAGGTTGACGGCCTGCGCGAGCGCGGCGTCACGGTGGATAGCACGAACTTGCGCCTGTCGGCAAGCGCGCATGTCATCTTCGATCACCACCGCACGATGGACCATTTGGCCGAGCGCTGGAAGGGCAAAGGGCGCATCGGAACGACCGGCCGAGGCATCGGGCCTTGCTACGCCGACAAGGCGTCGCGGACCGGGCTGCGGGTCGCCGACCTGTTGAGCGAAGAGCGCTTGGCGCCGCGCCTCAAGGCTGTCTTGGCCGAGAAGAACGCGCTGATTACGCTGGTGCATGAAGAGGCGCCGTGTGTGTTTGCTGCCGAGCTGCGCCGCTTCCTCGAGCTAGGCGAGCGGCTCAAGCCGTTCGTGGCCGACGTCGGCGCCGAGCTGCGCGATGCGCACGCGCGCGGCGAGTACGTTTTGTTCGAAGGCGCGCAGGGCGCAATGCTGGACATCGATCACGGCACGTATCCGTTCGTGACCTCGTCGAATACCGGCACCGCGGGAATCGCGGCCGGCGCAGGCTTCCCCGCGAACCAACTCGGCGAAGCGTTTGGCATCGCAAAGGCCTACTGCACCCGGGTGGGCGAGGGGCCGTTCCCCTCTGAAGATCACGGCGACGGCGGGCAGAAGCTGCGCGACGAGGGCCACGAATACGGAGCGACCACGGGGCGCCCGCGGCGCTGCGGTTGGTTTGATGCCGTGGCGATGCGCTTCACGACCGAGCTGAACGGCGCGACGGGTTTGATCGTCACGAATTTGGACGTGCTGTCCGCATTCGACGAGCTGAAGGTGGCGGTTGCTTACGACTTCGAAGGCGAGCGCATCGAGCGCTTCCCCGCGGGCCGCGACTTGGACGAGGTTGTGCCGGTGTACGAGACCCACGAAGGCTGGGGCGAGGACATCACCGGCGCGCGGACGTGGGACGAGCTGCCCGCGAAGGCGCAGGCGTATGTGCGCCGCCTTGAGGAGCTCGTGGGGACCCCGGTCGTCATGCTCTCCGTTGGGCCCGAGCGGGATCAAGTGATCCCGGTCTCTCAAGCTGCCACCCTGAGCGCCTAGCTTGAGTTCACACGCCGAGCCGAGCCGCTCCGATTTCGGGGAGCCCTTTCCAGATCACATCGCCATCATCATGGATGGCAATGGGCGCTGGGCGCGCACGCGCGGTTGGCTGCGGGTGCGTGGGCACCAAGAGGGCATCAGCTCGGTGCGCGAGATCACAACCGAGTGCGCACGGCTGGGTGTCAAGAGCTTGACGCTGTATGCGTTCTCGGTCGAGAACTGGAAGCGCCCGCGCAAGGAGATCCGTTTTTTGATGACGCTCCTAGAGGAGTTCCTAGTGAAGGAGCGGCCGACGCTCACCAAGAACAACATCCGCCTGAAGGGCATCGGCCGATTGGCTGACTTGCCCGACGCGCCCTTAGCGGCGCTGCGCGAGACCGAGCGCCTGACCGAGGGGCACGACGGCATGGTGCTGCGCTTGGCGCTGTCTTATGGGAGCCGCACCGAGCTTGCCGATGCCGCGAAGGCGCTGGCGCTTGACGTGAAGGAAGGGAAGCTTGCGCTGGACGCAATCGACGACGAGACCCTGCGCGGCTACTTGTACGACCCGGAGACACCGGACCCCGACCTGGTGATCCGCACGGCCGGCGAGATGCGCCTCTCGAACTTCTTGCTTTGGCAGGCCTCGTATTCCGAGCTGTACGTGGCTCCTGTTGGTTGGCCCGAGTTTCGGGAACCCGCTCTGCACGAGGCGATCCGCGAATACGCGGGCCGCGTACGCAAGTTCGGTGGGTTGATCGAAGACCTACCGCGCGGGGCAGTTTGAGGATGGTTGTCGAGCGCACGCGCAAACAGAAGATCATCCGGCGCACGGTCTGGGGCGTGTCCCTCGCCGCGCTGTTGTCGGCCGCCTTGGTGTGGGCCGGCTTCTCCGAGTCGGGGATGCCCGTCGCCGTTCTCGCAGGTGCCTTCGGCCTGGCGGGACTGCTCGAGCTGGGCTTCATGGGCAAGCTTGCCGATGAGGGCTTGCTTGGCGCCTTTGTGGCCGCCGGCATCTTGACGCTGCTTGTTTCCTTGGCGGCCGTGGATGGCTTGCTGCCCAGCGCCATGCTTGGCCCCCTGCGCGAGCAGTTCACTCCCAAGGTGCTGGGTTTCTTGATCATGGTTCCGGCGCTTGTGGCCATGGCCTCCCGGCCTCGTCATGGGCGGCTCGGCCTGCTTGGGCGCGCGGGTGTCGCCGCCCTTCTTGCGTTGTGGGTTGGCTATCCGTTTGCCGTGTTGCACTCGGTCTGGGCGCTCATGGGGCACACGGCTTTTGTTGTGCTCTTGGTCCTCTCCAAGATCGGCGACATCGCCGGCTACTACGTCGGCAACGCCATCGGCAAGAGCCACCCGTTCAAGGGCATCAGCCCGGGCAAGACGACTGCCGGGTGCGTGGGCTCTTTGGTCGTGGCGTTGATCGCGGGCGTGCTCGCCGCGCAACTTGGCTGGTTAGGCGACGAGCGCTGGGCCTGGGCCTCGGGGCTTCTCTTCGGGCTAGTCATCAACCTCGCGGCGCAGGCTGGCGACCTCTTTGAGAGCGTCGTCAAGCGCAAGAGCGAGGTGAAAGACTCGGGAACCTGGTTCGGCCCCTCGGGTGGCGTCCTCGACCTTGTCGATAGCCTCTTGTTCACCGTGCCCGCCGCTCTGTTGACTTGGCCTCTATTCTTCCTCGCCGCATGAAGGCCACTCGCTCTTACCCCCTTACCCCTCAGGACCGCCCGTGATCGAAGTCACGCTCCCATTGCGTTCGAACGACGAAGCCGTGCTCGTGCTCGGCCCTTACGACCGCCACGCCAAGTTGATGCGCCAGTCGCTGGGGATTGAGATCTTCGTGCGCTCTGGGAACCTGCGTCTGAAAGGGCAGGAGGAAGAGGTCAACCTGGCGCGCCAGCGGATCGAGCACCTGCTTGGCAAGTTCCGCAAGGGGCGTGAGCTGTCGTCCGAGCGCATCGAGGGCATCCTGTTGGGCCCGCCGTCGTCCGACGATCCCATGGTGGCCGTCGCGCAAGCAGAGGGACAGCTGCCGCGTGAGAAGCGCGGTGCGGGCCGTACGCACCCGATGCTGCACGCGCGCATGCGCGGGGTGGAGCCGCGCGGCAAGAACCAGCGCGCCTACCTCGACTGCATGGAGAAAGAGCCGCTGACCTTTGGCCTAGGCGCCGCGGGGACGGGCAAGACCTTCCTCGCTGTGGCGGGCGCACTGCGCTCGTTGCGCCGCGGCGAGGTGCGCCGGCTTGTGATCACGCGCCCTGTGGTTGAAGCGGGCGAGCGGCTGGGTTTCCTGCCCGGCGACCTGCAGGCGAAGCTCGATCCGTACATGCGTCCGATCTACGACGCACTGTCCGAGATCTTGGGCTTCGACGATCTTGCGAAGCTTGAAGAGTCCGGGGTGATTGAGATTGCGCCTCTGGCTTACATGCGCGGGCGCACACTCTCCAACGCGTTCGTGATTTTGGATGAAGCGCAGAACACGACGGTCATGCAGATGAAGATGTTCCTGACCCGGATGGGGCAGGACTCGCGCATGGTTGTGACGGGCGACCCGACGCAGAACGACCTTGAGCGTGGGCGCAACAGTGGCTTGATGGACGCGGTTCGGCGCCTGCGCGGATTCGAAGGCGTTGGCGTGATTGAGTTCACCGGCAAGGACATCGTTCGGCACCCGCTTGTGGAGCAGATCGTGCGTGCCTACGAGCGGCCGATCGAGACTGAATCCGAATGAGCTTGCTCGAGCGCATCTTCCATCCGTTCAGCCAACGCAGCCGGCGTAGCCTGCGGCGTGTCTCGCCCGAGCGCGTGAAGGCGGGCGCGCGCGCCTCGCGGCGGCCGAACATCGAGAACGGCGGTGAGAAGGTTGTCATCGCGGTCGTGTTCGGACTGGCTTCGGTTCTGTTGGTGGGCGTGGGGACGTCGCTCAGCTTCTCGGCGTGGGTGGGGCTCGCCTCGCTTGTAATGGTGTCGGAGGCCTTCTTCATGGTCTTCGCGATCGACTTCCGGCGCGAGGCGCTGGCCTCGGTGCCGAAGGTTGCCGCTCTAGCCCTATTCATGTCGTTGCCGCTTGTGGCGATGCATCTCTTGCGCGTGCTCGGCGGCGTGAATGGCGTCGTGTGGCTGCCGATGGCGCTCTTTGCGCTCCCGATGGCGCTGGTCTGGGGGCGTGCGTTTGCATTGGAGTGCACGCTGTACGCTGGCGGCCTCCTGGGCCTAGCCGTGATCTTGCGGCCGGGGACGGGCGGCGCCGAGGGCATCGCCGTGTGCATGGCGGGTGCGCTTGTCGCGTGTTTGTCAGCAGATGGTCTGCGCCGGCGTGCTTCGCTTGTGCGCGTGGGCATGACGATCGGTCTTGTGCAGGTGCTTGTCGCGAGCGCGTTCCTGCTCTTGAACGTGGGCTCGGGCAACGTGGTCGGTGACTGGACTCACTTCGTGCTGCTTGGGTTCGCGGGGCTGGGCGTGGGGCTAGTCACTTCGGGTATCTTGCCCGCCGTCGAGCGCCTGTTTGGAGTGACGACGGACATCTCACTCCTTGAGCTTGGCAACACGCACGAGCAGCAGCTTCTGCGCAAGCTCCTGCTGGAGGCGCCGGGTACGTTCCATCACTCGTACATCGTTGGCTTGATCAGCGAGGCCGCTGCCGAAGCGGTCGAAGGCAACCCGCTGCTGGCACGCGTGGGCGCTCTGTACCACGACGTCGGCAAGCTGAACAAGCCGGGGTACTTTGCCGAGAACTCACCCGAAGCGCGCGGCCGTCACAAGGACCTGACGCCCGAGATGAGCATGCTTGTGATCTCGGCTCACACACGCGATGGCGTCGAGATCGGCAGCTACTACGGTCTGCCGACCCAGGTGCTGGCGTTCATGGAGGAGCACCACGGCACGTCGTGCATCGAGTACTTCTTCCACCAGGCGCGCAAGCTGCGCGGCGACGACGCTGTACAGGAAGAGGACTTCCGCTATCCCGGCCGCAAACCGCAGAGCATCGAGCCCGCGATCGTGATGATCGCCGACGCCGTCGAGGCGATCAGCCGCCAGATGCCGGATCCGACGCCCACTCGGTTGGTGGACATGGTCCACGAGGTCGCGATGAAGCGACTGATGGACGGGCAGTTTGACGAGTGCGGCATGACGTTGAAGGACTTGTCACGCATCGAGAGCGCTTGCGTTCGCGTACTGTCCGGTATCTACCACACGCGGCCGACATTTCCGAAAGGGCGCCCGCATCCGCTGGACATGTCGCAGCCACGCGGCGAGCGCAAACAGAAGGATCCCGCCGAGACGGGCGATCGCCGCTCTTCCGCATCATGAGCCCGGCGCTTGTCACGACTTTGGTCGAGGACTGCCCGCTGAAGGAAGCCGAGACGCAGCGCATTGTTGCTGCCGCGCTGCAGTATGGCGAGCGCGAGGGCCTGCGCGTCGGGGTGGTCTTCGCCGGCGACGAGCTGATGGCCGAGCTGCACGGCGAGTTCTTGGACGACCCAACCACGACCGACGTGATCACGTTCGATTTGGGTCCGGCTGAGTTGCCCGCAGGGCTTAATGAAGAAGACGCGCCGCTTGAGGCCGAGCTGTACGTCGGCGCTCTCGAAGCGCAGCGCATCGCGGCCGAGCGCGGCGTCCTTTGGGCGCGCGAGTTGGCTCTGTACGTCACGCACGGAGTGCTTCATCTGTGTGGCTTTGATGATCACTCGGATGAGGACTCAGACAGGATGCGCATCGCCGAGAGAGCCGTGATGAAGGCGCTCGCGTATCCCGAAGACAACGCTCCGCACCACATGTAAGCGCGCTCTTTGCGCATGGCTGCGGACGCGAGCGCGTCATTCGCGTACTTTTTGCGCGCATTTCTTTCGACGTTCTTCAACCCCTGTTGCCATGCGCGCGCATTTTGCATGCGCTCCACATCGTGCGCGAATTGCCGAATAGGTGCCGAACTCGGGGGGGTGCGAAAAGAGCATGGTCATGCGCGCACGTTGTCGCATCGTGCGCGAACGACGCGCGCGCGTTGTTCGCTTGATTGAAGTTCGAAAGAGAGTTCACTTGAAGACGCGCGAAGTACACCTTCGCCGAAACAAATGGGCGCCATAGCCAACAACACGAAACCAAAGTCAAGCGCTGCGCAGACCGCCGCACTCATCGCGCAGGTAGTCCTTGCGGATGAGACGCCCCGGCCTCTCTGGGAGGCGTACTTGCTTGCGCCTTCGGATGACACACGCAACCGGCTTGTCGAGTCGTACCAACCGATGGTCAAGCGCATCGTCGGGCGCTTCCTCCGTAGACTTCCGCGCACGATTGACCGCGGCGATTTGATGACGGCGGCGAACGTCGGCTTGATTCGGTCTGTTGAGGCCTTTGACCCCACGCGGGGGGTTCGGTTTGAGTCGTATTGCGAGCGCCGTGTTCGCGGTTCGCTTCTAGACGAGCTGCGTGCACAGGACTGGCTGCCGCGTCCGTGGCGCCAGCGCGTCGAAGCGCACAAGCGCGCGCGCGCCAGTCTACGCATGGCACATGGGCGCCAACCGTCGGACAGCGAGGTCGCACGCGAGCTTGGCATGGAGCTGCCCGACTACGAGCGCCTGTTCGGAACAGGCCTGCCTGGCGCGCCTTCGGGTTCGATGCCCTCGGGCCGTGGCGAGGACGAGGCGATTGGCGGGATCGAGGTCGTGGCTGACTCGAGCCAAGTCGACCCGCACGATCGGCTGCGCGACGAAGAGCTCTTGGGCCTTGTGGCGCAAAAACTCAGCGAGGTGGAGTACCGCCTTGTGTACCTGAAGTACTGGGAAGAGCTGCCGATGCGCGAGATCGGCCTGTTGCTCGGCCTGTCGGAGTCCCGCGTGTGCAAGATCCACACGAAGCTGCTCGAACGACTGAAGGATCGCTTCCGCGTGAACCTCGCGGACATGGCGTAGCACCCTGCTGCCCCCGTGCGGGGCGACAACGCGCGTCTCGCTGGCGCGATCGATCGATCTGACCTAGGCTGAGGGACCGATCGTTCCCGGTTCTCTTGAGGTTGAATCGCATGCTACATGGCTCCCGCTCCGTCCTTGCCCTTGGATTTATTGCCGCGCTTGCCACGACGAGCGCAGCTCAGTTCGGCCCGACCGTCAAGCTCTCGAATGCCACGCTTGGTGCGCGCGGCGTCGATGCCGCCGACCTCGATGGCGACGGCAAGCTCGACATGGTTGTGGCGAGCTACAACGACGACCGCGTCTCGTGGTTCCCGGGCGACGGCCAAGGCGGGTTCGGCCAGCAACATGTCATTTGTGAAGGCCTCGACGGCGCGATCCGCGTCATCGCCCGCGACTTCGATGGTGACGGCGATCTGGACCTTGCCGTGGCGAGCTACTTCGACGATCGCCTGTCGACGTTTTTGAACATGGGCACCGATGCTCAAGGAACTCACTTTGGTCCGCGCGTTGTGCTGACGACGTTTGTGGACGGAGTTTGGGACCTGGACGCCGCGGACTTGAATGGCGATGGGCTCGTGGACTTGATGACCGCGAGCGAGAACGACAACCGCATCGCGTGGTTCCGGAACCTTGGCGGCGGGGCTTTCGCGAACATCAAGGTCTTGGTGGGCGCGTCGAATGGCGCGAGCGGTGTGACGGCAGGTGACCTCGATGGGGACGGAGACCTGGATGTTGTGGCGGCTGCGAAGTCCGATCAAACGGTGGCTTGGTTTGAGAACCTGGGCGGCAATGTTTTCGCGAGCGAGGTCATCTTAAGCTCGACCAATTTTGGCGTGCGGGACGTGACAACGGGGGACTTCGACAGCGATGGTGACGTGGATGTCGCTGCCGTTGGGAACGACATCTGGTTGCTGGACAATCAAGGTGGTGGGGTCCTCGCACCGGCATCCGTGATCAGCACCTTGAGTGGCGCGCGCATCGAGCCCGAGGATCTCGATTCCGATGGGGATCTGGACTTCTTGGTGTTGCGAGCGTTCAGCTCGTCTGCTCTTGCATTCGAGAACACGGGCGCGGGTTTTGGCTCGACGTCAGGGACCCTGTTCCAGAGTTGGACGGTCTCGGACGTCGCGACGGGAGACTTCGATGGGGATGGAGATCCCGATGCCGTGTCCGTGGCGAGCCAGGACGACACGCCGAGGTACTTCGAGAACACGGGGCCGGGGGCGGGCGCATTCGTGCAGTTGATCTATCAGCCGGACGTCATTCTTGGCAACGATGGCGCGATTTGGGTCTCCGCTGGAGACCTCGACGGCGATGGGGACGCGGACTTGGTGGTCTCGAGCCCTTTCTCGGACAACGTGACCTGGTACGAAGGACTGGGCGGCAGCTTTGGGCCGGCGCAACTGATCGGTGACAACGAAGCTGGCGCGCGGCGCAACCTGATCGCGGACTTCACCGGGGATGGCAAGAACGACGTTGTCTCGCTGCGGACGGCGCAGTCGCGACTGACGCTGTACGCCGGCCGTGGCAACGGACAGTTCGAGCCCCCCAAAGCCATCACCGTTCAGGGCAACCTGTATGACGTGGACTCAGGCGACCTTGATGGCGATGGGGACTTGGACCTCATCGTGGCGCGCAAGTTCAGCGACCAAGTTGTGTGGTTCGAGAACTTCGGCAGCGGCAACTTCTCAAATGCTCGGCTGATCTCGAACGCGATGGCGGACCCGAACGTTGTGCATGTCACGGACCTGGATGGCGATGGGCTTGAGGACGTGATCGCGGGCGCGACCGTGGTTGGTGGGGTTGTTTGGTATCGGAACCTTGGCGGCGGCCTGTTTGATGCGGGGACGCAGATCGGCGCTGGGATCTTCGGTGCGTTGACGATCGACTCGGGGGACCTCGAGGGCGATGGTGATGTGGACCTGCTTGTGGGTGCCAAAAACTTCGGCACGGTGTACCTCATCAAGAGCTCGTCACCCGGCGTGCTCTTGGCGCCTTCGGTAGCGTTGACAGGTACGTTCAACGTGACGGACTTGGTTCTTGCTGACCTTGGCGGGGACGGCGTGCTTGATGTGACGGTGGCCTACGATTTCTCGACGCAGGTTTTGACCTACCAAGGGCTGGGTGACGGGACCTTCGCGCTGCCCGAGGTTGTGACGCAGGAGTCGGGCAACACGTCGAGTGTGGCGGCGGCAGACCTCGATGGTGACGGCGATCTGGACTTGGCGATGACGAGTTCGAGTCTCGACACGGTGATGTGGAGCGAGAACCTCGTGGCGCTTGTCGACTGCAACACAAACGGCGTGGGGGACTCGGTGGATATCGCGAGCGGCTTCAGCCTGGACCTCGATGCCAACGGAGTTCCGGACGAGTGCCTCGCGCCCGCGCTTGGCGCGGATGTTGTGAGCTTGGACGGCTTGACCGGCGGGACCCAGAACCTCACCCTCGACGCAGGACCTCTGCATGGCGGCGCCTTGTACTTCGTGCTTGGCTCTTTGAGCGGCACGAGCCCGGGTGTCGACCTAGGCGTGGGGATCTTGCCGCTCAACGTCGACAGCTACTTCAACCTGATCTTGGTCGCTCCTGGCGCGCCGCCGCTTGTGGGTTCCGTCGGCAGCTTGGCTATCGATGGAACCGGGGCGGCTTCGCTTGTTGTTGCAGCGGCCCTCGGTCAGACGGCCATCGGCCTGACCGTGCATCACGCCTTTGTGACCCTCGGCCCGCTGGGTGTCGACTTCGTCAGCAACGCGGCGCCGCTCACGATCGAGTAGCCCGGGTAAAAAAAACGGGGGCGCGAGTTTCCTCGCGCCCCCTTCCTTCACCGACGTCTCGAGAGACGCCTCGCGGGATCAGCCGGAGCTGATCATTTCCCCATTGCGATGGCCGGTTTCCCCAAACCAGGCCGTGGGTGAAGGTGACGACGTCGGGGACAGTCCCCACTCTCCCAGGCGTCGCATCGTGCCCCCCAAGTCCACACGCGGATCTGTTCCCCAACCGATCAACGCTGATGTGGCTCCTCCTCTCAGAGTTCCCGCCTGTCGCACGAATGCGAAGGCGAGCGGGACGCCTACCCCGGGGGGCGTGGGGTAGGCGTGCTTCCCGTCGGCAGAGCCGGCGGGTTGCAAGTAGCGGACGAGGAGGCCATTGGGGTCTCCGAGCGGGCCGGCGCTGCGCAGAAAATAATCGCGCACTCGCCTGGGGTCCTTTTTGTTGCTCGTGTTCCTGGTCATCATATTTCGTCCGCCGGGGTGTCATCCATGCCATGCTTCAAAGAGAAGAACCCTGCGGGAGTCCCAAGTGGGACTCCCGCGTGGGCAGGAAAAGCGGTCTTCCACCCGGGCATCAATCCAAAACAGGGGCTCGCACCCTTGGGCCCCTTGGATGACGCCCTGGCGGAGCCAGGGACGACGACTTTCGGCAGCTAGGCTACCCCAGAGGGGCCCTTGGCTTTGCGCCCCAACCTTGCGGTTGGTTTGCCTTTATCGCGCCATCGTCGGGAGCGCAGAAAACTACCCCCAGGGAGGGAATGCGCAAATTGCGTCGGGCTGTTTTCTCGGTTCCTAGGCCGGGGAAGCGTGGAAGCCTTGTATTCCAAAGGACTTGCGGCGATGATCGGATGCGAAATGGCGTTATCGATTCAGCTTGCAGAGCACCTGAAAAGCCCCATAGAAGCGTGTCTTTTGGGGCCTTTGGCTCAAGTTGGGTGCGGGGAGAACGCCGCGTGTGGGGACGACTTGAGAATTGAGGCCCTGTGGACGCCTGAGGGGCGGCTTTTGGTGGGATATCGCGTTGTGGGCTGCGGGGCCCTGATCGCGGTGGCTTCCTTATGTGTGTCGCGGCTGCAGGGCCTGGACCGCGATGAGGCGCGGGCCTTCGATGTGGCCGCTGTGGTGGCCGCTGCGGGCGGGCTAGACCGGCGCGGCGCGCATGCCGCGCGTGTGGTCGAACGGGCGCTGGTCGGCGCTCTTAGCCTCTGACAGCCGCACGTACGGCCAAGACGCCGGTCAAGACGCGCTCGAGATGCGCGAGGTCGACGATGTTCGCCGCATCCGACGGCGAGCTTGCGGGATCGGGGTGGACCTCGAAGAACAGGCCGTCGACGCGACCGGTGGCCATCGCCGCGCGCGCGAGGCTGGGGACCAGCTTGCGGTCGCCGCCCGTCTTGCCGCCCTCGCCGGGGCGCTGCACCGAGTGCGTGGCGTCGAAGACCACGGGTGCGCCGGTGCGGGCGAGGTCGTCAAAGCCGCTCATGTCCACCACGAGGCGCCCGTAGCCGAAGCTAGCGCCGCGCTCGCAGACCATGATGTTGGGGTTGCCGGCATCGCGGCACTTCTCAACCGGGTGGCGCATGTCCCACGGCGCCAGGAACTGGCCCTTCTTGATGTTGATCGAGCGGCCCGTCGCGGCGGCGGCCAAGAGGAGGTCGGTCTGGCGGCACAGGAAGGCCGGGATCTGCAGGACGTCGACGACCTCGCCGACGACTTTGCACTGATCGGGCAGGTGCACGTCGGTGACAAGCGGCAGGCCCGTGGCGTCGCGCACATCGCTGAGGATGCGCAGGCCCTCGTCGATCCCGGGGCCACGGAAGGCGCCGGAGCTGGTGCGGTTGGCCTTGTCGAAGCTGGCCTTGAACACTGTGAAGAGGCCGAGACGGCTGGTGATCGCGGCGAGCTGTTCGGCGAGGGCGAGGGCGGCGTCGCGCGACTCGAGCACGCACGGACCGGCGAAGAGGAACGGGCCCGCCTCGCTGCCGACGGCGTGGCCGGCGATCTCGGCGTGGCGCGTGGGGAGCTCGTGTTCGCTTTGAGGATCGTGTGGAGTCATGCGGATGGGGGGACCAGGATCGTTTGGCGGCGGCCGGTGACTTCGAAGCGGATGGGCGTGCGGCCGCCAGGATCCCCGTCAACATGGTACGGGACCGGCGTGTCGCACGACACGGTGAGGCGTTTCACGAGGTGGCGCTTGCACGGGCCGCCGGGCAAGCGGCCGACGGCGCCGCGCAGGGCGGTCATGCTGAGCTCGCGGCGCGTGCCGCGGTGCCACAGGTAGAGCTCCCACTGCCCGTCGTCGCTTTTGGTCGCGGGGTCGAGCTTCAGGAAGCCGCCGTAGTTGATCACGTTGGCCAGCAGGATGCCGCCGCAGGGCTCTTCAAAGGGGACGCCATCCAGCTCGAGCTGCAGCGCGGGCGGGCGGTAGCGGCTGACCGCGCGGATCACGTGCGGGACGTAGGACAGCTTCGAGATGCCGCCGGTGCGCGCGGCGTGCAGGCGCTCGACGACCTGGGCATCGAGGCCGACGCCAACGGCCAGGAAGGAGGTCATGTGGCGCTCGTCGCCGGTTGCGGGGTCGACGCCCGTGACCGCGGCGAGGTCGAGCTGGCGCGTCTGGCCGCCAAGCACGGTCTGAACGACCCCGGCTGGCTTCATGCTGAGCTTGAAGTCCAAAGCGAGCACGTTGGCGGTGCCAAGCGGCAAGGTCGCGACGGGCAGGTGGACGTCTGCATGACCGAGGCCGTCGAGCGCCTCGCGCAGCGTACCGTCGCCGCCGACGGTGACGACGACGTCGAAGGCAGCGGCGGCGCCCTCTTGGCCGAGCTCTTCACACCAGCGGCGGGCGTCGCCCGCGCCTTGCGTCTCGCGGAAGTCGACCTCGACGCCCTCCGCGCGCAGGCGCGCGACGAGCTCGGCGGCGGCGGCGTGGCCCTTGCCGCGGCCAGCGATTGGGTTGGCGATCAGCAGCGCGCGGCGAAGCTCGGAACTCGAAGAAGGGGGGGCGGTCATTCGGCTGAGTTTACTGATAGGGGCCGCCGGGGGCTTGAAGCGGCCGGCATTTCCCGTTCCCCTAGGGGCATGCAAGTTCTTCAACGATTTGGCCTCGCCTCTCTGCTTCTGTTCCTTTCCGCCTGTGGTTCCGAGGCGCCCGAGCCGGCACCGGGTGTCACGCTGCCGCTCGAGATGCCAGCGGTCTTGGACAACTTCGCCAGCACGTACGATGCGGAGATCTGGCTGCGGCGACAGGCCACGCTGGAGAGCCCGGGGCTCGAGGCGGGTCTGCACGACTTGGATGAGGCCGTGCGCGCGGAGGCTCTGCAGGGCTTCAAGGAGGCGCGCATCTTGACGCTGATCGAGCGCGCGCAGAGCAACCACATGGTGATCGTGACGCTTTTGAAGTGGGACTCGCACGCGGCGGCGTTGCGCTACGTCGACGCCGAGCGGTTGGCGATGGCTGCGAAGGATGGCAACCAAGGCGTCGAGTCGGCGGAGTACCGCGACGTGATGAAGGACGACTTGACGGGCTTCATCAGCGACAAGGAGCTGCGCGACATGTTCGGGCCATACGGTGCGAAGAGCGCGGTCGTGGCGCGCGGCGCGACGCTGGTGGAGGTGACCATCCTGGCCGAGGTCGTGACCGACGACGCGCTGCTGGAGAAGGCGCGCGGTCTACTCGGCGCGCTGGGTGTGCCGGCTCCGTGACGGGACGCGTCCTTCTGACGGGCGGCACGGGTTTCCTCGGGGTGCACGTGGGGCGTGCGCTGCGGGCGGCGGGCTTTGACGTCACGTTGGCGGGGCGCACGCGACTTTCAGGTTTCGAGTTTGTCGAAGCGGATGGGCTTGAGGCGCGCGCGGGGTGCGCGGCGATCGCAAGCGGCGGGTACGACGCGGTTGTGCACCTAGCCGCGCTTGCGCGGACGGGCGAGGCCGAGGCGGCGGCGGGCCGCGCGCGCGCGACCCGGTTGAACAGCGCCTGGCCGGGCGAGCTGGCTGCCGCAGCGGCGCGCGCGGGAGTGCGCTTCGTGCACGCCTCGACCGACCTTGTGTTTGGCGCGACCGCCGCCGGCCCGGACGGGTTTACCGTGGATGCCGAGGTGGGGCCCGTAGGACACTACGGCGCCTCGAAAGCGGCAGGCGAGGCGGCGGTGGTGCGCTCCATGCCGGACGCTCTGGTGGTGCGGTTCCCGCTGATGTTTGGCGACTCGTTTGGGCGCGGCCTTGGTGCCAGCGACGCGCTGTTCGCGGCGCTGGATCGCGGCGAGCGGCCCGGGCTCTTCACCGACGAGCTGCGCACGCCGGTTGACGTCGAGGCCGCAGCACGCGCCTTGGTGGTGCTTCTTGGCGCCGGTGCGACCGGCGTCTGGCACCTCGGCGGGCGCGCGGTCTCGCGCTTCGAGTTGGGCGCGGCCCTGTGCCTCAAGACCGGCCGCGACCCCGCGCACCTGGTCGCGACGACCCGTGTTGCAGCTGGGCTCGAGGACGCGCGCGCAGCCGATGCGCGGCTGGACTCCCGCCTCTCGATCCAGCAAAACAGCGCGATCGCCGCGCTTTTAGAATCCGGCAAGGCTCCGCCTTTTCCGAAGTCTTGAGCGCCTGGGCTTGACCCCTTGGCGGCACCCGGTTGACATAGCCGCCATGCAGCTTCCCAAGGAACTCCCGAGCCGTTACGACCCGTCCCTGTACGAGAACGAAATCTACACCGAGTGGGAGGCCAGCGGCGCCTTCACGCCACCCGCCGAGGCGACTCCGGGCAGAGAGACCTTCACGGTCATGATCCCGCCGCCGAACGTCACGGGCGTTCTGCACATGGGGCATGCGCTCGACGGCACGATCCAGGACATCGTCGTGCGCCACAAGCGCATGCAGGGGTTCGACACCTTGTGGGTTCCGGGCACCGATCACGCGGGCATCGCCACGCAGGCGGTGGTTGAGAAGAAGATCTATGCCGAGCAAAAGAAGACGCGCGACGATCTAGGGCGCGAGGCGTTCCTGGGCGAGATCTGGAAGTGGAAAGAGGAGAACGGCGCGACGATCTTGAACCAGTTCAAGGCGCTTGGCTGTTCGTGCGATTGGTCGCGTACGCACTTCACGTTGGACGAGGGGCTGTCGCTCGCCGTGCGCGAGGCGTTCGTGCGGCTGTGGAAGCGCGGGCTTGTCTATCGCGGTGCGCGCATCGTGAACTGGGACTGCGCTCTGAAGACGGCGGTGTCGGACGACGAGGTCGAGATGACGCCGGCCAAAGGCAAGATGTGGTACATGCGCTACCCGCTGGTCGAGGGCGATGGCTTCGTGACCGTGGCGACGACGCGGCCCGAGACGATGCTGGGCGACACCGGCGTTGCGGTGCACCCGGACGACGAGCGCTATGCCGCGCTTGTCGGCAAGAAGGTGCGCGTGCCGTTCGTCGATCGCGAGATCCCGATCGTGGCCGATGACAGCGTTGAGGCCGGGCTCGGCACCGGCGCCGTCAAGGTGACGCCGGGCCACGATCTCGCCGACTACGAGCGTGGCGCGCGGCACAACTTGCCGATCATCAGCCTGCTCGACAACGAGGGCACCCTGAACGAGAACGCGGGGCCGTTTGCGGGCAAGACGCGCGACGTCGCGCGCCGCGAAATCGAGGAGCAGCTCGAAGAGCTCGGCCTGCTCGAGAAGGTCGAGGACATCAAGCACAGCCAGCCGATTTCGGATCGCTCGAAGACGGTCATCGAGCCGATCGTCAGCGAGCAGTGGTTCGTGAAGATGGGCGACCTGGCGCAGCCGGCGATCCAAGCTGTGAAGGAAGGCACGCTGAACTTCCGCCCCGAGCGCTGGAGCAAGGTCTATCTGGACTGGCTCGAGAACGTGCACGACTGGTGCATCAGCCGACAGCTGTGGTGGGGGCATCGCATCCCGGTCTGGTACGACGAGGACAACGTGCCCTGCGCTTCGGTCGAGGACCTCGAGATCGGCGCTCCGCACCCCGAGACGAAGAAGCCGATCGTGCGCCAAGACGACGACGTCTTGGACACATGGGCATCGTCGTGGCTGTGGCCCTTTGCGACGCTCGGCTGGCCGAACAAGACGGCCGACTTCGAGCGCTTCTACCCGACGCAATTCCTGGCAACCGCGCGCGACATCATCTACCTGTGGGTGGCCCGCATGGTGATGGCGGGCTACGCACTGCTTGACGATCTGCCCGACAAGAAGCGCAACCCGTTCACGACTTGCTACATCCACGCGACGGTGCTTGATGGCAAGGGCAAGCGCATGTCGAAGAGCGCCGGCAACGGCATCGACCCGCTTGAGATGGTGGGCAAGTACGGCGCCGACACGGTGCGCTTCAGCCTGATCAGCCTGACCCGCGAAGGGCAGGATGTGAAGCTGGCCGAGAACCGCTTCGAGGACGGCCGCCGCTTCACCAACAAGCTGTGGAACGCGGCGCGCTTTGTGTGCTCGAACCTGGAAGGCGCGGTCGGTGCGGGGACCTTGGATGAGGCGACGGCCTTCGAGGATCGCTGGATTCTGTCGCGCCTTGCTGCGGTTACGGAAGAGACCACCAAGGCGCTCGACGAGTACCGCTTCAACGATGCGCTGAAAGAGCTATACCGCTTCACCTGGAACGACTTCTGTGACTGGTACTTGGAGCTGGCGAAGGGCCGCTTCATGGGCGACAGCTCGAGCGACGATGGCCGCATTGTGCGCGGCGTGTTGGCGCGCGTGCTGGGCGACATCATCAAGCTGTGGCACCCGATCATCCCGTTCCAGACCGAGGTCCTATGGCAGGTCCTGCACAATGCGTTGGGCGAAGAGCCGGCCGTGCAGCTGATGTCCGCCGCGTGGCCCACGGGCGAGGGCATCGGCCGCGATGCGTCAAGCGAGACGCGCATGGAGCTCCTGCAAGAGATGGTGCGCGCGGTGCGCAACATCCGATCGGTGACGATGGTGGGCGAGAAGAAACCTCTCGAGGCGATCGTGAATGCGCCGAGCGCGGACGACCGCAAGGTCCTCGCTGAGCTCGAGGGCGCGGCGAAGAGCATCGGTTTCTTGGCCAGCCTCTCGATCGAAGCGGCGGCCGAGCGCCCGCCGTCTTCGGCGGTCGGTGTGGCCGGTGGCCTCGAGGTCTTCGTGCCGCTTGGCGACGACGTGGACTTGGAGAAGCTGCGCGGCGCTCTCGAGCAGCGCGTGGCCAAGACGCAGAAAGGCGTGATGGGCACCGAGAAGAAGCTGTCAAACCCCAAATTCGTCGAGCGCGCCGATCCCGAGATCGTCGCGGGCGAGCGGGAGAACCTTGAAGCCATGCGTGTTGAGCTTGCGCTGCTCGAGCGCAACCTCGAGGGCCTCTCGGCCTAGCCTTATGGCACGCCGGGCCAGCTCTAGCATTGCGGCGGTCATCCTCTTGGGGGTGGCCGGGTGCGGAAGCTCTGCGGACGACGCTGCCAAGCTCGATCCGAAGCCGGGCCCGGTGATCTTGTTCTTGGTCGATACCTTGCGCGCCGACCACCTTGGTTGCTACGGGTACGAGCGCGACACGTCACCGGCCTTGGACGCGCTTGCGGCGGACGGTGTGGTCTTCGATCAGTGCCAGGCACAGTCCTCATGGACGAAGCCGGCGACCGCGTCGATTCTGACGGGGCTCTTGCCGTCGGTGCACCGCGCGGTGCACAAGGTGGCAGCTCTGCCGCCCGAGCACATGCTGCTGGCCGAACCGCTGCAGGCTGCGGGCTACGACACGGCGGCCTTCGGCGCCAACGGATTCATCTTCGGCCCCGAGCAGGGTTTTGGACGCGGCTTCGACATCTTCGAATCCGGCGGACACCTGCCCGGTGGGGTGATGGGCAAGGAGCACGTACGCGCGAACGTGCTGGTCGACGCTGGGCTCGCGTGGCTGGCGGGGGATCACGGCGGCGAGTCGCCGTTCTTGTACGTGCATGTGGTGGACCCGCACGACCCCTACGATCCGCCCGCAGACCTACGCGATCGCTTCACCGAGCCGCTTGGGGAAGGCATGCCTCAGGATGCCGAGTTGGCCCGGCCCGGCCCGGTGCGTGAGCGCTTCGGGGGCACCATCCCTCCCGAGATTCTCGAGCGCATCGAGGGTCTGTACGATGCCGAGATCTTCGCCGCCGATCGCGCCTTCGGGCGCCTGATCGAAGGGCTGAAGAGCCAAGGTCTCTATGACGCGGCGACGATTGTGTTCGTGGCCGACCATGGCGAGGAGTTCTTGGATCACGGTCGTGTCGGCCACAACCCCGCCCTGTTCCAAGAGGTCACGCATGTGCCGCTCGTGGTGAAGTTTTCAAGCGGGCTTGCGCCCGAAGTTGCGGGCGCGTTGCGCGGGCGTCACTTCAAAGAGCGCGTGCGCCAGGTCGACGTCTTACCGACGATTCTCCAGGCGGTCGGCATCGACCTGCCGGACGAGAGGCGCGCCGCTCTTGCAGGGACCAGTCTGATTCCGGCGCTGCTTGCAACGGACAGCGAGCCGTGGCAACAGCCGGCCGTCACCGAGGTCGACTACGAAGGCGTGTACCGCAAGTCGCTGATCGATGGCAGCTACAAGTACGTGCGGACGTGGGTGCCAGAGATCACCGAGCGCTTGTATGACTTGGCCGCGGACCCGGGCGAGAAAACCGACCTTGCGGCAGCTGAGGAGGGCCGGGTCGAGGCGATGCGCTCGGACCTCGGGCGCCTAGCGAAGACAGCCGGGCGTGGCTGGACGGTCAGCTTCCGCAACCGCACAGACGAGCGCGTGGCGATTGCGGGTTTGATCACGTATGAGGGCTCCGATCTTGGCGGGCTTGATCCCTTGCACCTTGAGTTCGAGGCGCCCGATGTCCTCGCCGTCGACGGTCCCGTAGGGCAGGGTTGGATCAGGACGGAGCTGACCCAAGCGGGCCGCGGGCGCCTGTCCTATGGGCCGGGCGCGACTCTTGAAGAAGCCGACCTGACGCCATTCCCGGAGCTGCCTCTAGGCGACTTTGGCGCCTACGCCGGACGAGCGGCGTGGTTCTTCGCCTCGCTCGAGCCACAGGGCGAGGACAGCATCGCGTTCATCCCAGCTGCCGGAACCAAGAATCCGCGCTTGATGCTTTGGGCCGGTGGACAAGTCGTGCCCAAAGAGTTCGTGGTGCTTGGGCCACGACTTGAAGAGGCCAGCGCCATGCCGCTTGTGCTCGGCACCGGCGAGGGCCTCGAACTGGCGAGCCCGCCGGCTACGAACAAGGGGCCGGAAGGCCGGCCCCTGTTCGCGTGGGTCTGGAAAAACCTGGACCCGAAGACGCTCGAAGTCGAGCTGTCGCCCGAGACCGAGGCCAACCTACGCGGCCTCGGCTACCTCGGCGACGAGTAGCTTACTTACGCCACGTGTCGTCGACCGTGCCCGTCTTGACGGTCAGCGGGATCGAGAACTCGAAGCCCTTGTTGGCCTTCTTGTAGGGCGCGAAGACCTTGAAGGTCAGAACCGTGCCAGCCTTCTTGCCCGCGCGCTCGGCTTCTTTGCCGGCAAGCTCGGAGAGCGCCACGCGGCCCGGAGCCAAGCGGCTCTCGCCGGGAATGCCAACGGTGGTCCAGCCGACCAGTTCACCTTCTGTGTTGCGGATGAGCAGCGTGTCCCGCATGGGATCGAAGGGGAATTCGGGGGCCACGGCGGGCGCCTCTTCGGTCCCGTCGTCCTGCAAGGCAATCGACTCTGCCGTATCGTCTTCGGGCGTGTCACCGGTACCGAGAAACTTGCCCGCCGCGCGCCAGGACAGCATGTACGTGCCAGGCTCAAGAGCCGGCTCGAGAATCGGGACGGTTGTCGAGAACGCGCCGATCTCGACCGGCTTGTCCCGGCTGATTTTCTTCAGCGTCATCACCGTGTTGACCGGGATCTCTTCGACGGGCACAAAAGCGGTGTAGTCGTAGCTCTCGATGACCCGGTACTCCGGAACGGGCGCCGAGCCTGCACTGGCGACCCAGCGGTCGACCGCCGTGATCTTGTCCGCCAGGTACACCACGTCGTCGGGGCGCTTCGTGGTCGGCAGGTCCATGCGCAGGAAGGACTCGGCGATGTCGAGGCCAGGGACCGCGCTTGCCGAGCAGCGCATGCCCACGCCGTCGGTCGCCTGCCAGCGCGCGGTGTTGCGGCGCGTGGTCAGACGCGTCGTAAGGATCGGCCCGTTGAACGCGCCGCTGACGACCGTGCGGTGGTCTCCATCGAAGTCGGGGACGAGCTGTTCCTTTCCCGAGTCGAGCTTGACCGAGAGCGGCTTGAAGCCCGGGTAAGCCTTGAAGGGGCTGCGGGTCCACTCCCACACGTTGCCCGACAGGTCGTACAGGCCAGAGACTTCTTTGGCGTTGCGCTCGGTGCGCTCCTCGACGATGCGCCCCACGCTATCCACCCACGCTGAGCCGGCTTGATGAGTGCCGACCTTCGCCGGCCCGCCGAGATGCGTGTCGGTGCAGTTGGTCTTCTTGGGGTCGGCGTCGTTGCCCCATGCGTACTTGCGGTCCGTCTTGCCGTGGCCGGCTGCTTGGAACTCTTCCTCTGACATCAGGCGGAGGCCAGCCCAGCGGGCGTAGCCCTCGGCTTGCCCGTAGTTAATGAAGACAACGGGGAAGGCCTCTTTTCCTTTCGGGATTTTCCAGTCGGCCTCTTTCCAGTTCTTCTTCCACCAGATGGCGCGGTCGAAGGGCTCGAACGAAGGGATCGGAAGCCCCGCGTCCTGCGCATCCTTCTTCGCCTTGCCGGTCTCGGTCGCATAGGCAAAGCCGGCGGCACCGATCGCCTCGTCCCCCCAACTCTGAGGGGGTTCGGTGTTCGTCGCCGCGACGAACTTCGCGAACTGCTCGTTCGTGACTTCGGTAGGCATGATGAAGAAGTCTTCGAGCTTGACGGAGTGCTTGGGCGTCTCGCTGGCGAGAACCGTGAACTGCGTCTCCTCGATTAGATCCTTGATCTCATTCGTGTCGGCTCCGATCTCGAAGCGATCGCCCTTGATCTTGACGAGCCCGGGGGGGCCGTCCTGAGCAAAGGCTGAGAACGAGAGCGCGGGCAGGGTTGTCGCAAGGGCGGCAAGGAATAGAGTCGATTTCAAAGGCAACCTCCGGGTCGGAGCAGGCGCATGGATCCCGTGTGGGGGGTGGTGGGGCACCGGGATCGGGTCGTGGAAGCGGAGCATGGTAGCGCGACCTCGGGAAGTCGCAAGACCGTCTCTCCTACCCAATTGAAGGTTGGCGACTACGGTTTTGGGCTGAACCGCGACCCCTGAAGAGCGGTGAGTCAGCTAACTTACGCACACCATGCCGAACACCCCCCCCTCCGAGCCCTCCGGCACGGCCCAATTTCGCGTCGCGAAGTCGATGCACGGCGCCCGGCTCGACCGCGTTCTAACCCGCAGCTTGGGCGAGCTGTCCCGCGAACGTTACAAGGAAGTCATCCTAGACGGCTTCGTGCGCGTGGATGGTGAGGTGCTCGACCGGCCCTCCGCCAGCGTCGCGGCGGGCGCGTTGATCGAGCTCGAGATGCACCTGCGCGACCGCACGCGACTCGGCTCGGAAGAGGGCTCGAAGTACGAGCTCTTGTACGAGGACGAGTCCATTCTGATCATCGCGAAGCCTGCGGGCATGGTGGTGCACCCGTCGGAGCGCGTGCGCGGCGGCACGCTCAGCGAGCTGCTCGCCGAGACGTACCCGGGGCTGCCGACGCCGCAAGGCGAGGACCGCCCCGGCATCGTGCACCGGCTGGATGCCGAGACCAGCGGTGTCCTTGTGGTCGCGCGCACCGAGGCTGCGGGCGAAGAGCTCAAGCGCCAGTTCAAAGCGCGCGAGGTCGAGAAGATCTACAGCGCGGTGGTCTACGGCGAGCCGCGTTTCGATTCGGACTGGATCGAAGAGCCGCTTGGCCGCGGTCGTGGCTCCGAGCGCATTCGCGTGCTTCAGCCGAAGGACGGCGGCCGCGAGGCCGCCACGCTGTACCGCACTCTTGAACGTCTTGGTCAGGCGTCCTACGTCGAGTGCGAACCGAAGACCGGGCGCACGCACCAGATCCGCGTGCACTTGGAGTCGATCGGCCACCCCGTCGTCGGCGACAAGCTGTACCGCGGCAAGCGCGTCCTGCGCATGCCGGGCGCGCGCTTCAAGGTTGGGCGGCACCTCTTGCACGCGCGCAAGCTGACCTTCACGCACCCCGACACAGGGAAGAAGGTCAGCTTCGAGGCTCCGCTTCCGGCCGACTTCCTCGAGCTGCTCGAGCGCCTGCGCGCGGCTACTTCAGACGAAGCTTGATCCGCCGCTTCTCTTGACCGGACAGCGTGACCGGCTTCTTGCCGCTGAGGTCGCCGCTGGCGCCCGTCACCTTGTACTTGCCCGGCGGCAGGGGACCAAAACGCTGCGTGGTCAGCGAGAAGTCGGAGGACAGCAACTCCGTGAGATCGGCCATGCCAAACTGCCCGGCGACGTCGCGTCCATTTCCATCGAGTACCTGGAGGTTGGCGCTGATCGGTTGGCTGTTCCCGTCGACCACGGAGACCTCGAGGATCGTGCCTTGGTCCAGCGTGAGCTCAACCACCGAGTTCTCGTCCGAGTGAACGGTCACCGAAACGGGCGCTGGACTGACCTCGGTCTTCGAGCGCGCGGAGATCGTGTAGCTGCCCGCCGCAACCCCGCCGTAGCTGAAGCTACCATCGGCGCCCGATGTGGCGAGCGAGATGCGCTCGAGTAGGACGTCGTCCTTGTCGCGCACGAAGAGCGACGCGCCCGCAACGGCGCCGCCCGACGAGTCGACCACGCGGCCCTCGATCGAGCCCGCAGCGGCCAACTCGAAGTCGACGCCCCCGAGCTCCTTGTCGAGCCCGACCTGCAAACCCGGCTGCACCTCACGTCCGAATCCCGCAGCACTATCGAAAACCGCCGCGATCGAACGCCCGCCGGCACCGACTGTATACGTGCCGGGCCGCAGGTGCCCGACGTGATACGTGCCATCGGCTTTGGTTGTCGTCTCGGTGTACTTGCCGCCACTCATCGTTCCCGTGGACGTGCCGCCGTCCGCGTATAACGAGACACGCACGGCGCCAAGCGGACTGCCTTTCGAGTCGGTCACGCGACCGCTGATCGATCCACCGGGCAGCTTGAAGACCAAGCTCACTTCGGGCTTCTTCGGGATCGTCTCTTGGAACTCGACGTTGTCCTGGCCCACGCCGCCTTCCGGTGTGTTCTGAATCGTCACGACGTAGTTGCCGGGTTTGTCGAGGTCGAGCTCGAAGTGCCCGGCTTTGTCGATCGACGCCATGCGCATGCCGCCGAGCAGCCCCTTGCCTTCAGGCACGAAGATCGCAATGCCGCCGGCCACGTTCTCGCCGGGCTCGACGCGCCCGCGCACGTGCACGGGGTCCTCGGGCGGTGCGCCGAGGGTGACTTTCGTCGTCTCGCCGTCGACAACGTCCACCATGTCCATCTTCAGGCTCTTCAGCATCTCGGACTGATCGTTGGCCGACTGCGTGTCGGCTGGGATGCCGACGATCTGCCACTTGCCGGGTTCGAGCTTCTCGGCGAAGAACTCGCCGCGATCGTCTGAGCTTGTGATGGTCTGGCCGCCGCCGCCCGGCTTCTGGATTTGGACCAGCGCCCCGACCTCGGGATCGCCCTCGCTATTGAGGAAGAGGCCTTCGATCGAACCACCCGTGCGCAGCGTGAAGACAAGGTCTTCGAGCACCTCGTCGGGTGCCGCAGAGACCGTCAGCGTCTCGGCCGAAGCCCACGCTTCGGAGCTGGCGTTGAGCGAGAGCGAGCCCGCGGGGAGGTCCGTCAACTCGAAGGCCCCGGCCTCGTCCGTTGTGTCGGTGATCTTCGGGGCCAGGCCGACGACGTTCAGCACCAAGTCCCCAGCATCGGCCTGCCACTTCACAGTGGCGCCCGAGACCGGGCTGCCGCTTGGATCGACGACCATGCCATGCGCGGTGACGCCGCGCTGCATGTGCACCGTCAGTTCCGCTTCGCCCGGGCCGGGACGATCCGCGTCCACGGGACCGACGCGGCCGAAGCCATCCGCCGAGACGTACAGGTTCCACTCGCCTTCGATGACGCGCGGAACGTTGAAGCGGCCGTCCGGATCCTCGACGTCCTGGGTGACCTGATTGCCCGCCATGAGCCCACCGAGGTTGCCGGCCTGGAGCTCGAGCCGGAACTTCTCGATCGGCTTGTTCGCCGCATCCACGACGCGCCCGGTCAAGGCCGGCATCAACCGCACAGCCACCGTGACGTCCATGGCGCCGGGCTTGATTCCGGCGGCCTTGCCATAGGACCACGTGTCGCCATCGAGGAGCTCGGCGGAGATCATGAACGGCCCGGCGCCAAGGCCCTCAATGACGAAGCGGCCCTCCTCATCCGTTCGGTCGCTTCCAGAAGCGCCCACACCCGCGTTCTGGGCGTTGAGCCCATTCAGCGCGGCGGGATCGAAGCGCAGCGCGACGTCAGCCGAGGCGACCGGCGCGCCGGTCTGGTCCACGACCATGCCCGCGACCTGAGCACCGCGCGAAAGGACGATGCGCACCTCCTCGATCGGATCGCTGCTGGAGACCTCGAGCACCAGCGGCGCTTCTTGAATGAAGCCCGCGACGGTCGCGGTGACGCGAATCTGACCCGTCGCAAGGCCCGCGATGCGGAAGGCGCCGGCCTCGTCGGACCGACCGCGGCGCTTCTCGAACTGCGCCTGCAGATCGAACTGGCCGCCGCTCATGCACTCGAGTCGGCAGCCCTCGATGGGCTCTCCGTTTGTGTCGACAACGAGGCCGGCGATCACGGCGCCACGATCCAGCTGGATGGTGAGCTGGCGGTGCTCGCCGGGAGCGAGGTCGAGCCCGCCGCGGGTGACCAGCGGGTACTCGGTGGCGTCGACGGCCAGGGCGAAGGCGAGGTTCGCGGGCAGAGCCTCGAGCTCGAAGGCGCCCGTGGCATCCGGGTTTGCATCGGGGAAGGCGCGCGCCATGTCCTGGCCCGTGGCGGGGCTGAAGCCAGCCGCGAGGTCGACCGTTGATTTGATCGTGGCCGTTGTGAAGTTGACCTCTTCCTGGTCGGCGGGGCCGAGCAGCTGGCCGGAGATCCTGGCGCCGAGGTTCGGCGCCAGCACAACGCTGTCCACGCTGACAGGATAGGCCTCGTCGAGGTAGAGGTAGTGGGCATCGAGCTCGATCGTGAGCGCCGGCTTTCCCGGTGGCATGAAGAACTTGAAGCGACCGTCGGCCGCGACTTTGACGGCGTACTCAAGCTTCGATTCGACATCGAGACTCTGGATCGTGACGGTGAGCTCTTCGTCCGCGGGCGTGCCGGGCGGGATCAGGATTTGGCCCTCGCGCTCCTCTGCATCCGCGCCGGCCCAGTCGGGCGTCGTGTCGATCGCGACCTCTTCGCGGGCGGCGGCGGGCGCGGCAGCGTCCAGGTTCGGGGCGGTTTCCTCGGAATCGAGCGCGTCCGGGGCCGTCTTGGGCGCGGCGGAGGGCTCTTCCGTGCGTTCGGCGAGCCCGATGGCGCCTTGAGCGGATTGCTCGGGGTCGGCCGGAGCCTTGAGCAGGAAGAAAGCGCTGGCGGCGAGCGCAACAGCAACGAGGACGAGGAGCAGCTTGTTGCCCATGGTTACGCGGATCGGAAAGAGGTGGGGGGAAGGAGCTTCGGTGCCGCAGGCAATACGCACCGATGAGGCAGCCATTCGCCCGCAGCAGAGGCTGAATGTGGGGCGGGCCCGGTTAGAATCGTGGCCCTCCTATGAAGAACGACTCCCAATCTGGGGCGACCTGCCCCAACGAAGCCAACGCTGCGAGCGTTGCCGCCTGGCGTGAGCGCACGTTTGAGCCCATGAAGGCGAAGCGCGGCGAGCGCAAGCCCGTATTCGAGACCCCCTCGGGGCTTGAGCTCGACCCCATTTACGGCGACAGCCCCGACGGCGGCTGGCCGGGCGAGTATCCGTACACGCGCGGGATTCAACCGACGATGTACCGCGGGCGTCTGTGGACGATGCGCCAGTACGCGGGCTTTTCGAGCGCGGTGGAGACGAACCGGCGCTTCCGCATGCTGCTGGACAGTGGGCAGACGGGGCTCTCGACGGCCTTCGACTTGCCGACGCAGATTGGGTACGACTCGACGCATCCCTTGGCCGAACCCGAGGTCGGCCAGGTCGGCGTGCCGATCAACAGCCTGCGCGATGTCGAGCGTCTGTTCGAGGGCATCCCACTAGGCGGCGTCTCGATCTCGATGACGATCAACGCGACGGCGACGGTGCTCTTGGGCATGGTCGTCGCGCTGGCGCGGCGCCAAGGCGTGGATCCTGCACAGCTGCGCGGCACAGTGCAGAACGACATCCTTAAGGAGTACGCCGCGCGCGGGAACTACCGCTTCCCCGTCGAGCCGTCGCTGCGGCTGACGACCGACCTGATGGGCTACTGCGCGGACAAGGTGCCCGGCTGGAACACGATCTCGATCTCGGGTTACCACATCCGCGAGGCCGGCTCGACGGCCGCGCAAGAGCTGGCGTTCACGCTGGCGAATGGCATCTGCTACGTGCGCTCGGCGATCGCCGCGGGCATGGATGTGGACGCCTTTGCGCCGCGCCTCTCCTTCTTCTTCAACGCGCACAACAACGTGTTCGAAGAGGTCGCCAAGTTCCGCGCCGCGCGCCGCATGTGGGCGCGCATCATGCGCGAGCAGTTCGGCTCGAAGAACCCGAAGAGCCAAATGCTGCGCTTCCACACGCAGACCGCGGGTTCGATGCTGACCAGCCAACAGGTCGACAACAACGTCGTGCGCGTGACCTTGCAGGCGCTCGCCGCCGTGCTTGGCGGAACGCAGTCCCTGCACACGAACAGTCGCGACGAAGCGCTATCGCTTCCGGGTGAAGAGTCCGCGCGTTTGGCCCTGCGCACGCAGCAGGTCATCGCCCATGAGAGCGGTGTGACCGACGTCATCGATCCCTTGGGCGGAGCGCCGTTCATCGAGCACCTAACCGACGAGCTAGAGCATGCTGCGAACGAACTCATGAGCACGATCGAAGAGCGCGGAGGTTCCGTGCCGGCGATCGAGTCCGGCTTCATGCAGCGCGAGATCCACCGCAGCGCGATGGCGTGGCAGAAGGACGTCGAGTCCGGCGAGCGCGTCGTTGTCGGCGTCAACAAGTTCCAAGTCAAAGAGCCCCGTCCGACGATCTTCCGACCCGATGCGTCGGCGAAGGCCGCGGTCCTGAAAGACCTCGCCGACGTGCGCGCCACCCGCGATGCTTCGCGCGTCGAGGCGTGCCTGCGCGAGCTCGAAGACGGCGCCAAGCGCCCCGGTGTGAACCTAATGGAGACGATCGTCGAGTGCGCGGACAGCTACGTCACGTTGGGCGAGATGTGCACCACGCTTGAAGGCGTCTTCGGCCGCTACAAAGCCCCGCAGGTGCTCTAGATGGTCCCTCCCATTCCTCCGCCGAGTGCGCTTGATGGCCATGTCATCGCGCTGCACCACGTCGCGATCGCCGTGAAGAAGATCGAAAGCGTGGCCGCGTTCTATCGCGACTCGCTGGGTCTCGACGAGGTCGGTGAAGTCGAGTTCGTCGCCGATCAAAAGGTCAACGTGCTGGTCCTCGCCGCCGGTGGCCAGCGCATCGAGTTGGTCGAGCCCGCGTCCGACGACTCGCCGATCTCGCGCTTTGTCGCGAAGCGCGAAGGCCTGCACCACCTCGCGTGGCAGGTCGACAACCTTGAAGCGCAGCTTGCACGCTTGAAGGCGTCGGGCGCGCGCCTGATCGACGAAGCGCCGCGCCCCGGCGCGCACGGCACGCGCATCGCTTTCCTCCACCCCGCCTCGACGGGCGGGGTTCTGACCGAACTCGTTGAAGTCCCCCCCGGTCACTGACCTCCCTCCCCCCCCGGATTCGCCATGAGTAGTACGACACCCACGGAACGCCTCCACGAACTTCGTGAGAAGGCGCTTGAGGCCGGCGGTCAACGCCGCATCGACAACCAGCACAAGAAGGGCAAGCTCACCGCCCGCGAGCGCATCGAGTTCCTCGTGGACGAGGGCTCGTTTGTCGAGCTCGACCGCTTTGTTGTGCACCGCTGCAATGACTTTGGCATGGAGGATCAAGAGATCCTCGGCGACGGTGTGATCACCGGCCACGCGCAGATTGGCGGACGGCCGGCGTACCTGTACAGCCAGGACTTCACCGTGTTTGGCGGCTCGCTCTCCGAGACGTATGCGGAGAAGGTCTGCAAGATCATGGACATGGCGATGAAGGTCGGTGTGCCGATCATCGGTTTGAACGACTCGGGCGGCGCGCGCATCCAAGAGGGCGTGCGCAGCCTTGGCGGTTACGCCGAGATCTTCTGGCGCAACACGCGCGCCTCGGGTGTGGTCCCGCAGATCTCCGCGATCCTCGGCCCGTGTGCCGGCGGCGCTGTCTACAGCCCCGCGATCACCGACTTCATCGCGATGGTGGAGGACACCTCGTACATGCACATCACGGGGCCGGACGTGGTCAAGACCGTGACGCACGAAGAGGTGACCAGCGAGGACCTCGGCGGCTCGTCGGTGCACTCGACCAAGTCGGGCGTGGCGCACTTCGTCAGCCCCGACGACCGCTCGTGCATGCAGCTTGTGCGGAAGCTCCTGAGCTATCTGCCACTGAACAACGCCGAGAACCCGCCCTTTGTGCCGACCGAGGACCCGTCGGATCGCCAAGCGATCGAGCTCGATAGCTTGATCCCCAGCGACCCGACGAAGCCGTACGACGTGCACCAGGTGATCGGACGCGTGGTCGACGAGGACAGCTTCTTCGAAGTGCACGGCGCGTACGCCCAGAACATCGTTGTGGGCCTCGCGCGGCTTGGCGGGAACGTGGTTGGCATCGTCGCGAACCAGCCGGCGGTCCTTGCGGGCTGCCTGGACATCGACGCGTCGCTGAAGGGCGCGCGCTTTGTGCGCTTCTGCGATGCGTACAACATCCCGCTTGTGACCTTCGAAGACGTGCCGGGCTTCCTGCCGGGCACCGATCAAGAGCACCGCGGCATCATCAACCACGGCGCGAAGCTTCTGTACGCGTACTGCGAGGCGACGGTGCCGAAGTTGACGGTGATCACGCGCAAGGCCTACGGCGGCGCGTACTGCGTGATGAGCAGCAAGCACATCCGCGCGGACCTGAACGTCGCGTGGCCCGGCGCCATGATCGCCGTGATGGGCGCCGAGGGCGCCGCCAAGATCATCCACCGCGCGGACATCCAGAACGCCGACGACCCAGAGGCCGAGCTGAAGAAGCGCACCGAGGAGTACGAGGAGAAGTTCAACAACCCGTACCGCGCAGCGCGCCGCGGGTTCGTGGACGACGTGATCGAGCCCCACACGACACGCCCGGTGTTGATCCGCGCGCTCGAGCTATTCCGCTCGAAGAACGAGGCCGGCCCGACACGCAAACACGGCAACATCCCGCTCTAGGAGGCTCCTCAAATGTTCAAACGAATCCTCGTCGCCAACCGCGGCGAAATTGCTCTTCGTGTGATCCGCACCGCTCGCGAGCGTGGGATCGAGACCGTGGCCGTCTTCTCGGAAGTCGACCGCTGCGCGCTGCACACACGGCTTGCCGAAGTCGCCGTCCCGCTTGGTGGCAGGCTGCCGTCCGAGTCCTACTTGGACGTGGACAAGATCCTGGCCGCCGCGAAAGAGACCGGCGCCGAAGCGATCCACCCCGGTTATGGCTTCTTGGCCGAGAACGCCGAGTTCGCGCGCCGGGTAGCCGCCGCCGGCCTCGCGTGGATCGGTCCGCCGCCGGAAGCCATCGAGCAAATGGGCGACAAGATCGTGTCGCGCCAGATCATGAAGGCCGCCGGCGTGCCGATGGTGCCTGGGATGACCGAGCCCGCCGCGACTCCCGAAGAGGCCCTCAAGGCCGCGAAGGAGATCGGCTACCCGGTCATGCTGAAGGCCGCCGCCGGTGGTGGCGGCAAGGGCATCCGCATTGTGCAGACGCCCGAGGAGCTGCCGAGCGCGTTCAAGACCGCGTCCGGCGAGGCCTTGGCGGGTTTCGCCGACGGCCGCATGTACGTCGAGCGCTATCTCGTGGGCACGCGCCACATCGAGATCCAAGTGATGTTCGACCAGCATGGCAACGGTGTGCACTATGGCGAGCGCGAGTGCTCGATGCAGCGCCGGCAGCAGAAGCTGGTCGAGGAGTGCCCCTCGCCCGTCATCGACGCCGAGATGCGCGCCGCGATGGGCGCCGCCGCGATCCGCGCGGGCGCTGCCGTGAACTACGAAGGCGCTGGCACGGTCGAGTTCCTGTGGTCAAACGGCGAGTTCTTCTTCCTCGAGATGAACACCCGCCTGCAGGTCGAGCACCCCGTGACCGAGATGGTGACGGGCATCGACCTCGTGTGGGAGCAGCTGCGCGTGGCCGCGGGTCAAGAGCTCGGCTATGGGCAAGACGCCGTGCAGATGCATGGCCACTCGATCGAGGCGCGCTTGAACGCCGAGGACCCGCAGAACGGGTTCCTTCCGTCGGTCGGCACGATCTCGAACCTGCGCATTCCCGGTGGCCCGTGGGTGCGCTTTGACTCGGGCCTCTATCGCAACATGGAGGTCGGCTTGGACTACGATCCGATGCTGGCCAAACTGGTGGTATGGGCGCCGGATCGCAAAGGGGCGATCAACCGCATGCGCCGCGCTTTGGAAGAGCTGAACATCGGCGGCATCAAGACCAGCGCAACGGCCGCGATGCGCGTGATGCACGACGAGGGCTTCCAGACGGGCAACTTCCACACGCAATCGCTTGAAGCGATGGACATGAGTGAACCCGCGAGCGAGATCGATCACGCCGTGGCTGCGGCCGTCGCCGTGCACCGCTGGCATGCGGCGCGCCGGCAGGCGCTCTCGACTCGAGCCGGTGAGAGGCTGGGCTGGCTGGCACGCGCGCGTGTCTCGCAGACGACCTATCCACATCATGCTGGCGATGACGCCGGCTTCGCCCGCGAGGAGGCAGGCGCATGAAGTACTTCGTGAATGTTGCCGGTCGTGACCTCGAGGTCGAGGTGGTGGACCGCGCCGGGAAGCTGCAGGTGTCCGTGGGCGGTGAGCCCGTCAGCTGCGACTACGCCGAGGTCGACCGCGCTGGTCAGGTCGCGCTCTTGTTCGAGGGTGGCTGTTATGCCGTTTCGATCGCGGGTAGCCAGAACGACTACGACGTGACCGTCGCCGGGCATCGCTATGCGGTGGTCATCGAAGACGAGCGCGAGCAGGCCGCTCACGCAGCCGAGCGCGCCAAGCACAAGGGCGGCGGCATCGTGAAGGCGGTGATGCCCGGCGTGATCGTCGAGCTGTCCGTGGGCGAAGGCGATGTGGTCATCGAGGGGCAGCCGCTGTTGATCCTCGAGGCGATGAAGATGCAGAACGAGATCGGCGCTCCCGGCGAGGGCCGCGTCAAGCGTCTGTTTGTCAGTCCTGGCGAAGCTGTGGCGGCCGGCGCGAAGTTGGTCGAGCTCGAAGCGCTGCCCGAATAGCCGAACCGCCCTTTGGGCTCGCGATTCGCGAGCCCAAAGGGCGGTCTCTTGAGCGAAGCGGGTTACTAGGCGTTTACGGGCGCCGTGGGGTGCAGCGCTTCGAGCGCATCGTCGACGACCAGGCGTAGCTCCTCGGGAGTTCCGCCAGCCTTCCAGGTGACGCTCATGCCCATCGCCATGTGGGCGAGGGACTTGGCCTTGCGGCCCGGGTTGATGTCTTCGGAGAGCTCGCCACGAAGGCGCGCATGGGAGAGCGCCCGCTCGAGGGCCGCCACCAGCTTGTCGCGGAAGTTCACGCCAACGGCGCGGACCTCCTCGTCCCGTGGGGCGAGCTCAAGAATGGCGTTGATCAGGAAGCACGCCCGGCGGTCATCTTGACTGGAGAGTCCAATCACGATGTCGCCGAGGAAGCTCTTGATCGCTTCCAGTCCGGCACTCTCTTCGGACAGGCGCCCGAGGGCCTCGTCGTGCGACGTCTCGTCGTACAACTTGAGCGCGCGCATGTAGAGCGTGTGCTTGTCCCCGAAGGTGTTGTAGAGGCTCTGGCGGCCAATTTGCATGTGATCCACAAGGTTCTGCATGCTGGTGGCCTCGAAGCCCTTTTGCCAGAAGATGTCTTTGGCCCGCGAGAGGGCCACGTTTTCGTCAAAGCTGCGTGGTCTAGGAGTCATAGTGCCCTCAATGTGGATTATAAAACCCGGTGTAGCAAGGGGGCATTCTAAAACAATCTCGCCGGAGATGTTAAAGGTGTGTCGCTGGGCAGGCCCCCCTGCGCAGGGGGCCTACCCAGCGGCTTTTGACGCTAGCCGAATTCGGAGTACCCGATCGCCTTATGGCTTTGAGAGCTGATCGCGAGCGGCCTGGATCTGGACCTTGAACTCGTCCGGCAGAGCCAACCCCAGCGCCGCGTCGAGCGTCGCAAGAGCCTCGTCCTTGCGCCCGAGGTTGGCCAAGGCCGCAGCCAGTGGGCCGCTAGCGACGCCTTTTTCGAGGTCCGTCGCAGCGCGGTTCAGGGCGACCTGAGCGCGGGCAGCGGCGCCTTCGAAGTTGCCCCAGTTCATCTGCTGCTGGGCCAGGCTCAGCGCAGCCTGGAAGCTGCCTTCGGGGTCATTCCACGCCTCGACCTGCTGCACCAGCTGATCGATCTGGGGGAAGTCGGACATCTCGGCGCGCAGCTCGATGGCGTGCTCTTCGGCAAGCTGCAGCTTGTCCCAGCCAGCCGCCCAGTCGACCGAAAGCGCGAGCGCCCACGGGTCCATGCCGCTCTCGGCCAGCGCGTGCCAGCTGAGGAACGCAGCGTCGACTTCGTCCCAGCGACCTTGGCGTGACAAGAGAGCGATCTCACCTCGGCGCGCCTCGGCCAGCGAAGCGGGGTCCACGGCCGTGCCGTCTTCGCCCACGAGGTCGGCCGCCGCTTGGGTCCAGTTGTCGAGCGCCTTGTCGGTCTCACCGAGCGCCTCGTAGCCCATCGCCAGTCGCGTGCGCAGCACCGGCGCGTTGCGGTACTTCAGCATCTCTTCGGCCGTGGAGACCAGCTCTTGATAGTTGCCGGTCTGGATGAACACGGTCACCAGCGCATAACGCGCGCTGTAGGTCACCTCATTCGCCTGGTTGTAGACGATCAGCCCGTACTTCAGGCTCTTCTCGATCTCTTCGTACGCGGCCATTTGCCCGGCGGGATCGCTGGGCATCGTGTCGAGCTTCGCTTGCGCGCCGATCCAGTGCTGACGGAAGTCCTGTTCGGCAGTCAACACCGGCGTGAGATCTTGGACGGCCGCGAGGGTCTCCAAGGCCTTGACCGGGTCGGATGCCAGCTCGGCGTCGGCGCGCTGCAGCAGGAACTCGGCGCGCTCGGTGGGGATGAAACGATCCGAGTCCTCGGCGTACTTTGCGTACAAGCCCAGAGCTTCGTCCGTGCGGCCGGTCTTGCGCAGGAGCTCGCCGAGGTAGCGGATGCCCACGAAGGTCGGCTCGACCTCGAGGCCCTTCTTGTAGGAGGCCTCGGCCTCGACGGCGCGGCTCAGCCGAAGCAGATTGCGGCCGCGCAAGGAGTACACATAAGGGCTCTCATAGCCCTTCTGCAAGAGCCCATCGAGCCAGTCGAGGTTCTCTTGCGGCTGATCCACCGCCGCGTTGTAGACGCGCAGTTGGGTGATCGTGGTCAGCAGCTCGGCCGGGCCCAGCAGCGTGCCATAGGACTCGGGCGTGTACTTCCACTCGGCGTCTTCCAGCTGGATCTCGAGGTCGCGCACGAGGTGTGGGATGGCCTCTTCATACTTCAGATCTTCGGCCAGCGCGATGCCCAGGTTGCCCTCGGCGGCGGCGTAGTCGGGGAACAGCTCGAGAGCGCGGCGGAAGCGATCGCTAGCCAGTCCGGGGATGTTCGACGTCGCAAGGTCGATGCCCATCATGAACTGCGCTTTGGCGCTCATCGGTGCGTCGTCTTTGGTCGCCCGGATTAGAGTCGTGGGGTCGGTCCAGTCTCCCGCGCGCGCCATCGTGGCCACGCCGCCGCCAAGCGCCAGCGCCAGGCCGACGGCCAGGCCAGCCTTGCCGAAGCGCACAAGGAACATGGCGACGAAGATCACCAGCAGGCCCGACGGCAGGTAGAGAAGCCGCTCGGCGAACACGGTGCCGATCGGGAACAGCAGGTTGGACGTGATCAGCATCGCGGACAACATGCCCAGCCAGAGCCCCGCGCGCAGCGAGCACTTCTTCGACCACTTGAGCGCGAGCACGATCGAGAGCACGATCGCGGCGGCGCCGACCAAGTTCCACATTGAGAAGGCGCTTAGAACATCGACCTGCGAGGCCGAGTAGTCACTGCTGAAGCCAAACAGGTCGCCGAAGTGGAACCCCTCGGCGCCTCGCAGCGGGTTGATCGAGAACATCACCAGGATGCCGGTCGCCATCAGGCGCAGGGCGTTCATGCTGCGGTCGAGCACCCCTGCGGTCAGAAGGGGGTTGTCCAGTTGCACAGCTTGGATGTAGTTCGGCGTGAGGTTGCCAAGGATGGCGTAGCGCGCGCCGATCACGAGCGCCAGGACCACAACCATCGCACCCAAAGCCGGCAGCTTGGCCAGCGCGCCTCTGAAGTCGAGTCGGCCGGCTTCCCCGCGGCCCGCGTCGACGACGAAGAAGACCAGCGGCAGCGCGAAGGCGTTCTCTTTCGACAGCGCGGCCAGCGCGACGAGCCCCAAGCTCCCAAACAACAGAGCGGGTTTCTTGAACGGCTTCGGTCCCGCGCGCAGCCACAAAGCCCACGCACCAAAGGCGAAGCTCGCTGCGCACAGCTCGGCAATGCCAGCCACGTCAAACAGAGCCTCTGAGTGCACCGGCAGCGTCGCGAACAGCGCGCCCGCGATGAGCGCGACTTTGTCCGACTTCGTCATCTCGAGTGCGAGGTCGAAGAGAAGCATCGTCGCCAGCACATGGAACGCTAGCGTCAACAGGTGGTACGGCAGCGGCGTGTCACCCGGGTTGTTGGGATCGTAGGGCTTGCCCGACAGCTTGCCCGCCAGGCCCAGCATGAACATCGGAACCGGACGCCAGAGCTTCTGCTCGGGGTGGATGCTGCCCCACCAAGGTGTGGTCAGCGTGGCGCCGAGGCCCGCATCTCCCTTCTGAACATCACGCAGAACGCCTGGGTTGGCGATCAAGACCAAGCCGTCGCCGGTCAGCTCCGAGCCGATGACGGTGTCGCGCCCGGGCATCTCCGCTCCGCCACCACCAAACAGGTAGGGCGTCAGGAAGAATGCCACGCTGAGGACGATGGCGACAAGCCGGTACATACCGGCGCGGCTCTGGACGTTCGTGTCGTTCATATCTAAAGGAGAGGGGGGGTGGTGGGGAGGCTGCGCGTTGACCGCTCCCTGCGGCAGGAGGGGGGGCGGGAGCGCGTCGGGCCTTTGGCCCTCCAAGCGCTTCCTTACCCCCCTCCGGCCTCCGGTCGCTTGCGGTGCTCGCCTCTTGA
>Ga0316206_1000203_pt1 | contig 109525 bp, 96 predicted proteins | sample 6monthpyrite_MG_FD_204942 | JGI IMG/M metagenome (GOLD analysis project Ga0316206, IMG submission 204942) | Microbial mat bacterial communities from mineral coupon in-situ incubated in ocean water Damariscotta River, Maine, United States -... | ecosystem: Environmental > Aquatic > Marine >...
GGGTGTTTAACTTTTCTTTAGCAGTGTCGAGCATTCCACCCGAAGCGGTTTCTTGCGATTCTTGTTCTGCTTTGGCTTCAGTTGCTGTGTCTTCACCTTTACCCATGAGGGTGTTTAACTTTTCTTTAGCAGTGTCGAGCATTCCACCCGAAGCGGTTTCTTGCGATTCTTGTTCTGCTTTGGCTTCAGTTGCTGTGTCTTCACCTTTACCCATGAGGGTGTTTAACTTTTCTTTGGCAGTGTCGAGCAAACTTTCCGATGCGTTTTCTGTAGCTTCAGCGTTGCTTACTTCTTTTTCAATGGTTGTTTCGTCTGATGCGTATACAACACTGGTGATGGGAATGAGTAAACTAGCAGCAAACAGGTAGCCTAAAGTGGCATTTTGTTTTTTTGGGGTCTTCATGGTTATTTCCTTGTTGTTTAGTTAGGTAATAAAAAAGATATCGTTTAAGTCTTACAAGTATTGTTTAGCTGCGTGTGATTAAAAATCGATTGCGTATAAAATGCACGCGCCGCTCATGGTGAAATTATGTCCAATACGTTCTGCTGCGTATTCTTTTGGACTAAGGGAAATGTATGGCAGTGATTCTAACGGCAATGGGTTACGGTGACTAGTATTTAATTGTTAAACTTTGTCAAAGCATAATGTCCTTATATACCTCGGTTTACGCGTCATAGAAAATCAAATTTAGCATAAGAAGAATTAACTGAACCTCCACTGAATGAATTCGAGGTGACTGGATGGACTGTCGTACATTTGATCATTGAGTGGACAATAAAGCATCAATCAATATCAAAGTATCGCGATTGGTATTTCCATGTGAAATAGTGAGAACAAGGGGCGGCTGGTTAAATGATCAATTTAAAATGTAATAAAATATTACGTTGATTAATATAGTGTCATTATCTTTTGGCTAAGGAATAGAAACCAAATCTGGACGTAATTTATATAACGTGTTTAATTTCCATTCCTTACATGTTCGCTTGACGTGGGAGTGAATGATCTTCTGCCATGGGGATTTGGGGCGCATTGGGTAAATCAACAAACAGTGTAGTGCCTGCTCCTTCTTCCGTAACGAAGCCAATGTTGCCTCCGTGCTGTTCGACAATGGCCTTGGTGATATGTAAACCTAAACCGGTACCACCCACCTGACGGGTATCCGAGGAATCAGATTGGGTAAATTTGTCGAATAGTTGTTCGTGAAAGCTTTGAGGGATGCCAGGTCCGTGATCAGTGACATTGATTTGAGTGCTATTTTCTTTTTGATCTAAAGATATTTCTACTGTTTCACCCGATGGAGAAAACTTAATGGCATTGGATAGTAAATTACTCATGACTTGCATGAGCCGATCGCTATCGCCATATAAATGGCTTTCTTTGTTCAGATGATTAAGATTCAATATCAGTTTAATTTGATGTTCGTCGGCATAACCTTGATGGGTATCTATGGCATGCTGCAAAAATTCTTGAACATTTAGGTAGGAAAAATGATATTGCATTTTGCCCGATTCAATTTTTTCTATATCTAAAATATCATTAATCAATAATAGTAATCGTTCGGTGTTTTTATTGGCAAGGCTTATAAATTCATTGACTTTAGGAGACAATTCACCAAGCACACCGCCCAGTAATAAACCCAGTGAGCCGCGAATCGATGTCAGTGGCGTGCGTAACTCATGACTAACTGTGGAGATAAACTCATTTTTCATTTGGTCAATTTTTTTTCGTTCGGTGATGTCTAGCATGGTTGCAATGACTTTAGATTCTTCTTTAACCACTTCACATTGCTCAAGTAGCGTTCGTTGGCCACCATCGGGTAGCATGACCTGATATTCCAGCGTATAAGATTGTTGTGCTGAGGCGGCAATTTGCCTTTTTTCTTGCACAAGGGCACGATCGCTTTCGTGGATGCGGGTTAATGATTGTTGTAGTGTTTTCACTTCATCATGAGAGTTAAAGGCAAACAAACGATAAGCTTCGTCGGAGAATGACATCTGATCTTGCTTGGGATACCATTCCCAACTACCAATATGAGCAATACGCTGTGCTTTGTTCAGCCGTTCGGCACTTTGTTTTACCGATTCAAGGGCTTTTTTATGTTCTGTGATATTGTGATAGGTGCCCAGTATGCCGATGATTTCATCTGCATGATTGGTTAACGGGATTTTATTCATTTCTAACCAAATGAAATTGCCATGGGCATCAATGACTGAATGTTGAAAGGCTAAATTGGGTTGGCCAGTTCCGATGACACTTAGATCGCTGGCGCGATACGAGTCGGCTTGTTTTTTCCAGGGGAGTTCGAAGTCGGTTTTACCGAGAACATCTGTTGCCGATGATAAGCCTGTGTCTGCGGCGAAAAGTTTGTTACAGCCAAGATAAGTGCCTTCCAGATTTTTCCAAAAAACGCGAACAGGTATGGTGTCTAACACGACTTGCAGCATACGGCGTGATTCAAGTAAGGCATTTTCAGCCTGTTTTCGGCCTGTGATATCGCGGATTAATCCGGAAAAAAATCGTTGTTCGCCAACCAATACTTCATTGACGGAAATTTCGATAGGGAAGGTGCTTCCATCGCGGTGGACTGCGCGAAGTTCTCTGTCTTGGTTAATCGCAATTTTTTCACCCGAGTTATGATACTTTCTTAAGTAGGCATCGTGATGATGGGCTTGCTGACCATCCATCAAGATATTGATATTTTGTCCGATGAGCTGTTCTGCTCGATAATCAAATATTTTTTCTGCCGCTTGATTACAGGTAACAATAATGCCCTTTTCGTTAATGTTGATGAGGGCGTCACTCATATTGTCAAGTACTGCTCGGTGTTTGGTTTCACTAAAGCGTATTTGTTTTTCTGCTTGTTTTGCTTGTCGATTCATTCGATGTGCAGTGATTAAATTGGCACAAGTGGTAGCAATGGGGGACAGAGAGGCGGCAATCTCTTTATGATAACCTTGATTTCGATTTGCTAGGCCGATGATGCCGACGAGTTCATTTCCACTAAAAATAGGTATGCCTAAAAAACATTCCAGCAGCGGGTGGTCTCCAGGAATGCCAGCGTAACGTAGATCATTCGCGGGATGATTGGAGATGACTGTTTCACCGCTGGTGATGACACTACCGTATAAACTTTCCAACTTGGAAAATTCAATGCTGGTTCCTTTATGTTTATCGAAAAATCGTTGGGTAGCTTCATTACGGGCCATATGTGCAACGGTATGTGTCTTTAGGGAGCGTTGGGTATTTTGTCCGTGTATAATTTCGCCAATAAAGCCATATTCACTTTCGGTAAGCTTTAACAATCCCTCCAGCGTGTGGTTGAACGTGGCGGTGAGTCCAGCATGATTGATAAACGTTGTTTGTGCTGAGCTAATTGAGTCTAATAGAATGACTTTGCTATCGAGTTCGGCGGTGCGCTGGATGACGCGTTGTTCAAGTTCTTTTCGGTTTTCGTCAAGTTTCTTACTGGTTTCTTTTAGGCGCCGGTTTAAGCGAATAAAGTGTGCTGCAGTAAATATAACTACAGTAAATAACGCGAGAATACCGATAAACCATGGCCAATATATTTGCATGATATTGATGGGAGTGATTTCACCATAGCTTTGATAAGGGCCTATTTTAAGTTTTTTGATCAGATCGTGAACCGGTGAATAATCCAATGGCACACTCCAGCCAACGTATTGACCTTGTTGGGCGGCCGGATGATTTTCGTCAAGTTGCAATAGCGCAATGGTGACTTGCTTGGCAAGTTCTGGTGATGCCGTCTCATGTTTAACCAAGGGCCATTCCGGATATAACTCAGTACTGTGTAAAAAACCAAAATCCTTGGCATGTTTTTCCCCTAAGATTCGAATGGATGATAAGTCGATTTTTCCGGCGGCGGCCAGTCTTTCCAGCATGTCGGTTCGCACTACGCCGACATCTGCATGACCGGATAACACTCCAAATACCACATCTTTTTGAATACCATCAGCAAATTTAAGTTCAGCGAGATCGCTATATGGATCAATGTCATTATTTAACAATTCCAACCAAGCAACTCGCCATCCTCCGAAAGCGGTTTCTGAAACGGCTAATAAACGTTTGCCTTTTAAGTCTTGTAAATTGTTTATATCTTTTTGGTCGGCGCGGGTAAAAATCACCGAGCCAAAATGGGTGTAACCTTGACCTTGACGTTTGTTAATCAAGGTGAGAATGCGTCCCGCATTTTGGGTGAGACTCATCTCAATATAGTTCGAGGGATTGGTCAGAATGAAATCGAATTCTAACTGAGCAGAGCGTTGTTTTAATTCTTCTAAGCTGACGACCGGGATCAGGTTAAAATGATGTTGCGGTATTTTTTCATTTAAGTAGTCAATGGTGGCGTTCCAGCGCTGGAGAGCATAGTTGGCCCCATTATGGGCACGAATCGCGATATTGATTTCTTTTGCGTTAACCGTGGAAGGCATTGCTGTGAGCCCAAGATATAGAATTAGGGCCAGCAATAAACAGTTGGAGTGAAATTTTTCAAGTTTACTCAGGTTTTGCGAGGGCGCGCTGTGGCTCACTGGTTGACCGCTCGCTTTTTGATTTATATCGGTTAATCGCATGATCTTGTCTCAAACTGCCGTTTTTAAGATGAAGTTCGTTGGGCTAAAATATGAATCACGGTAAATTTATCGTGTGAGAGCGTGGAATACACGTATGCCCTTGAAAGTCATCGGCATAAAAGCTGAGTTCTTGACAATTTATCGATCATAGATAGCCTAAAAAAATTGCCCTAATTCACTGGGATTTATGCTATGTTTTGCTTGGTCTTGCACGCCTCTGATAAATTTTTAAAACAATGTCTAACACCTAAAAATGGTTCGCTACGGGTTTATTTAGCGTGTAAACTTGTATGGAGGTATTGAGTATCACAAAGTGTGGCTGCTTACTCACTAAAGTGGCTAAATATGAAGCAGGTTAATCATCGTTGTTAAAGAAAATGGTATGTCATTACGGAAATTGCTCGCCAATATTCGCTTTCCTGCCAAAGCTAACCAGTTGAAAAAAGTGCGTGACATGCTTCGCGATACTTTTCAAAGAGAGGGCTGTAGCCGAGGGGCGCTGGAATGTAATTGTTTGATATTAGCGATTGATGAAGCCTGCAATAATATCATCGAACACGCCTACGGAGAAAAAGAAAGCGGTGATATTATTCTCGATATCGCCTTGCTCGATGATGAATTGATCATTCGCATTACCGATTTTGCAAAACCAGTGGATTGCCGCGCCATAAAATCCCGAGCGTTGGACGATATTCGACCCGGTGGCTTGGGGGTGTATTTAATGCATAAGGTCATGGATGAGGTGCATTTTTTAGAGCGACCAGGCGGCATGGGAAATGTGCTTGAAATGAAAAAGAAAATAAAGTCTGATATATGAAATGTAATGCGGGTTGTTTACCACGTGCGGGTCTGTTTAACAGCGTTATTTATGCATTTTATATTGTTGTTCGTTGCGGATATTTCCGTCGAATACCGTTCTCAAAAAGTGAATACAGAGACATAGAGCTGATGAAATACGAAATATATGAGAAAGATTCTTATATGGTGATTGCGTTGTCAGGTGATGTGGATTTATATTATTCTCCACAGGCGCGGGAACAAATTTTACGTCAAGTTAATGACAATCATTCGGTGTTAATCGATTTATCAGCCGTAGATTATATTGATAGCTCAGGGGTGGCGAGCTTGGTAGAAGCTTTTCAGATTGCCAATAAAAACCAGCTTGAGTTTAGTTTGGTTGGTGTCAGTGAAACGGTTATGCAAGTGTTGCAATTATCCCGTTTAGATCATGTTTTTCCTATTCATCATTCAGTGAGCGAATACATTGAGCATAAAAAAGCGCATTCTTAGTATTGTGATGTCATCATGCGAGCGATGAACGAACAATCCCCTGTCATCGAAGTTGAAGATTTAGTTACCTATTACGGTGATCGGCAGATCCTTAAACGCATAAATTTAGCCATTTATCCGGGTGAAATCAGCGTGATCATGGGTGGCAGTGGTTCCGGTAAAACGACTTTGTTACGGCATTTGTTAGGGTTGAAAAAACCTGATGCGGGGCACATTCGTTTGCTTGGCAAAGATTTGGCCAGCATGCCTAAAAAAGATTTATTTGAGTTACGCAAAAACATGGGTGTGGCTTTTCAAGGCGGTGCCTTGTTTGGTTCTATGACATTGCGAGAAAATGTTGAATTGCCATTGCGTGAGCACACCCAACTCGATGACAACACCATTCGCATTATGAGCCGAATGAAATTGGAGTTGGTTAATTTAGCGGGCTTTGAAGATCTCATGCCTTCCGAATTATCAGGTGGCATGAGTAAGCGGGCTGCGCTAGCCAGGGCGGTGGTGATGGATCCCAAAATGTTATTTTTTGATGAGCCCTCTGCGGGTCTGGATCCGGTGGTTTCTGCAGAGATCGATGATTTAATATTGCAGCTTCGCAAGGCCATGAAAATGACCATTGTGGTGGTGACTCATGAGTTAGAAAGTGCTTTCAAAATTGCCGACCGAATTACTGTATTGGATCAAGGTGAGATTCTCATTACCGATACCGTCGACAACGTCAAAAATAGCCCTAATGAGCGAATTCAGAACTTTTTAAATCGCAAACCCCGCAAAGATCCAGTGGATGCTGATGCCTATTTAAATCGTTTAACCGGGCATGGTTAAAACGACCACACTTGTGGAATAATGGCGAGTGCAATGAGTCCGAGCAAGAGGGTCAATGGCAGGCCAAACCGCATATAATCACTAAATCGATAACCTCCCGGGCCATACACCATTAAGTTGGTTTGGTAGCCGATGGGTGTGGTAAAACTGCAGGAAGCGGCAAACATAATGCAAATAATAAAGGGGATGACGTTGACATCGAGTTGTTGCGCTGTGAAAAAGGCAATGGGAAACATCAGCACAGCAGCGGCATTATTGGTGATTAATTCGGTACAAACCACCGTCATCACATAAATCATGACCAAGGCCAAGATCGGATTGGCTCCCGCAAAGTTGATTAATTGAGTGGCAATGGTGGCGGCTGCATCGGTTTTTGTTAATGCAGTGCCAAGCGCGATGGAGGCAGCGATGACAATCAATACTTGCCAGTCAATGCTGCGTCGGGCCACACCTGCGGTGAGACAGCCCGTGATAATCATTAGGCCGGCCGCTAAAAATGCCGCTTTGAACATGCTTAGCCAACCCAGTGTGACCGAACTTACCATTGCTAGCATAATCAGGCTGGCAATCCATGCCCGGTCGTGGCGTATGGGGCGTGAATCCTTTAACAAACTGACCAGGTAAAAATCTCGCGAGTTTTTCTGTTGTTCATTAAAACTGGCGGTGGCTTCGAGCAATAAGGTGTCACCGGGGGTTAAGCAGATATCACCGATTTTCTGATTCAGACGTTTGCCATCGCGGGCAACAGCGATGACAGCGGCGTTATAATGAGATCGAAAGCGCCCTTGACGAATCGTTTTACCAATCAGTGGACACCGGCTGGATACCACCACCTCGACCAACGTGAGGGCATGGCGCGGTTCGCTGAGTTTTTGTGTTTGTTGAGTGGTCGGTGTGAGACCACGTATTTTTTGTAAATCAATCACTGACTCCAATACGCCGGCAAAGATCAACAAGTCGTTGGCAAGCAGGGGTTCTTGTGGTGAGACGGCGGGCATCATTTGTCCATCACGATCAATGGCGGTTAAAAATAGGCCTGGTAATTGACGCAAGCCAGCATGTTCTATGGTTTTGCCCACCAGTGGACCACTTTGCTCCACCAGCATTTCTATGGTGTATTCCCGCATGTTGTCAAATTGACTGATGGCCGGAATGCGCTCTTTTAATAACCCGTTGCTGGCCAGTAACGTATAGATAAGCACGATGACCACCGCCGGTAAGCCCAGCCAGGCAATCTCCCATAATCCCAGCGGACTTGATCCGGTTTCCGAAATAAGCAAGCCGTTCACCACTAAGTTGGTGCTAGAACCAATCAGCGTCAGGGTGCCTCCGGCAATGGCCGCATAACTTAAGGGGATCATGAGTTTTGAGACCGATATTTGTTGTCGTTTGGCCCAGTCATTAACGGCCGGTATCATCATGGCAACGACCGGGGTATTGTTTAAAAATGCACTCATGATCATCACCGGTACCATTAACTTTAGTTGGGCTTTTTTTAAGGACTTAGGTCGACCGAGTATGGATTGGCTTGCCCAGCTAATGGCGCCGGTTTCTTGTAAGCCTGCGGCAATGATAAACAACAGCGCGACGGTAGCCATGCCTTCGTTGGAAAGGCCCGCCAGCACTTCTTGTGGGGTAAGAATACCCGTAATGAGTAGTAATAAAACGCCGCCAACGATGATGATGTCAGCCGAAATTTTACTCAATAGTAGTGCGCTAAAGCACAGTGAAATTACCCCAAGGGTAAACCAGGCTTCCCAGCTCATAAGTTATTATCTTTTTTTGTTTTGATGGTTCTTGTTGTCATTACTGTAGCGGTCATTCTGGGTCAAAATGACCGCTGTGTCAAAAAACCGCTGGTGCTGTTCAATAGGATGGCAAACTATGGTAGTTTGGCTAAGTTGTTTGATTCTCACTGTTAAGCGAAAAATACCATAAATGAAACAAAATACCTAACGGCCAAGCTGGTGACCTCGCAGCTATTTCTTTATAAGGTCAATGGGCAAGTCGTTCATAGGCGACTGGCATTGGTCGAAAATCACTCACTTTTTATCAAGGAGCTACAATGAAGGCGGAAAATATTCTACAAACCATTGGTAACACCCCTCATGTTAGAATCAATCATCTATTTGGTAGCGAAATAGAAGTTTGGATGAAATTAGAGCGCGCCAATCCCGGCGGCAGCATTAAAGATCGTATTGGGCTAGCGATGATTGAAGATGCTGAACAAAAAGGTTTGCTCAATAAAGATACAGTGATTGTTGAGCCGACCTCAGGTAATACCGGCATCGGCTTGGCCATGGTGGCGGCCATCCGTGGTTATCGGTTGATTTTGACTATGCCCGAATCCATGTCACTTGAGCGTCGTCGCTATTTGGCGGCCTTGGGGGCAGAGTTAGTATTGACGCCGAAAGAAAAAGGCATGGGGGGAGCCATTGAGCGTGGCAAGGAGTTATTACAAGAACACAGTAACAGTTGGATGCCAGAACAATTTAACAATCAAGCCAATGTCGATATCCATAAAAAGACCACCGCGCAAGAAATCATCAGCGATTTTCCCGAGGGTCTTGATTATCTAATCACCGGTGTTGGGACGGGTGGCCACATTACTGGTTGCGCCGAGATACTGAAACAAAAATTTCCTCAATTAAAAGTACTTGCCGTCGAGCCGTCGGCATCACCTGTGCTCAGTGGTGGTGAAAAAGGACCGCATCCGATTCAAGGCATTGGGGCGGGATTTGTCCCTGAGATTCTTAACACAGAGCTGCTTGATGGAGTGATTACCGTGGATCATGCCGATGCATTTAAATTTGCCAGTCGTTGTGTGCGCGAGGAAGGTATTTTTATTGGAATTTCTTCCGGTGCGTCATTAGCGGCAATTCACAACAAGGCAAAAGAATTGCCTGCAGGCAGCCGAGTATTGACATTTTGTTATGATAGCGGAGAGCGCTATTTATCTGTGGATGGTTTGTTTGACTAACTAAGAATATTTGGATGGGTTTCGTGCTGAGCGTTACCCATCCATTGGGTAGTGAATTTGCTATTTTGCTATTTTGCGTCGACGTAGGCCGATCAACCCAACTAATCCCGCACCCATTAATAAGAATGTGGCAGGCTCAGGCACATCTGTCACGAGAGTACCGTCTGTGGTACGGATCTCGTTCAAGGTGACATCTGATTCTTGACTGGCCTTGATTTCCAAATATATTTCATTAACTGAGGTAAAGTCAGTATTTGAAAAATTAAAAAAACTGCTAAATGACGCTGAGATTAATGTGTTGTTGAGTGTGTTGGTGTTGGTGATATTAGGCAATGTATAGTAAGCGGTATTGACCGATGTATCGATGACACCAATCTTCACTTCCAGACTGCCTTGGTCAACGCTGAGATTGTCTAAAAGAAAAGCATCGCTGAATGAACCTTGGGTCAGATTTATGCCACCAAGACCGGTGCCATTGGCATTCCAAGTCACTCGGCTGACACCGGATGTTCCGACGTCCTCGCTATGAGCGAGAATCCCTGAGCTAGCGGTAGTAATGACACTTGCGGATGTGCTAAGGGGGCCGCTGCTGCTTACAATCTCTAGATGGCGAAAGCCGCCCAGCATGGTGCCTGGCAGCGTAGACATATATGCACCTGGATTGCTTACCGTTTGTGGCGTAGCATCATTGAAGCTATCTATGATCAATGCTTGGGAATGGTTAGCAATCAGCATGGCACCTATAAAATATAAGGTTTTTGTCAGGTTTTTCATGTACGGCTCTCTATTTGTAAATTAATGTTAATTTTGCTTGGATATTGGGACCAGTATAGCGATTGATTAAGAATTAGGTATGAGTTACATCACAGGTATTATCCGAATAGTATAGTAGCGATTTTTAATCGACTGTAAATTTTGAAAGTTTTTTTCCGTGAGATTGGCGATTTTTTAATAATAAGTGATTTTAGGGTAAAAATAGCCTCGCTTGCACATCTGTTGAGTGTTAGGTAGTTCGATGTGTGGGTGGATACGGAACTGCCGGTAGATTGCTTTTCTTTTGAAAAGCTTGGTGTGAGTGTGATACTATCCAGTTGTACAGCTCTTGTATAACTTAAATAAATGTAGGTAAATGCTATCATGAAATATAATTTAATAACAGTGATTTTTACAGCCATACTGTGGGTTGGCTTTTCGGCAGCCAGTCAGGCGACTGAATCGTGGATGACACCAATCAAGCGCATTGCTGAAATTATTCATCATTTAAATCACTTTCCATCAGAAACTGAAAAACGTGATTTGATGATGATTATGGAAAACGAGGGCATGGCAGACTCGGTGCGGTTGATTGCCCGGGCATTGCGTAATGTTAATCACGCGGTCAATGACAACGATAAACCGGGCTTAAAAGCGATTCAAGATGATGCAACGGCAGTGCAATCGATCCGTGAATTGGCGGATATTCTCTATCGATTTAACCACCAAGCAACAGCTCAAGATAAACAACGACTTGAAAAAATGCTTAATACTTAATACCAAGTATTGTTATGTACCACCCTAGAAACACCGGGATTAATCCCGGTGTTTCTAGGGTGCAAAAAAATAAAGCAATTGCTTCATGATTCTCTGTATTTTTCTATCGTCAATCCGACGACCAATATCCTCAAAATATCGACCTAAAATCCTTCAGTAACAATTTGAGCGGAAATAAACCTCTTTTCATGGTATATGTAAATTATACAAAATATATACGTATTGAGTTTGATGAGTACTGATTATCTTGACAACAAGAGTCAGTGGTAATCGGCACGAGTTGTTGGTGGAAATTTGATCAATCTCATTTCATCATAATTAATCACCAGTTTGCCATTTTTTGACCGTACTACTCATTATTCTTCGGTTATGCTATTTATTGGGTAGCGCGATGCGAAATGCATCTAATGAAACGGTGGATAATTATATGAAGAATCAGCATCTCAATCGCAGTTTTTGGATTCTCTTGTGGTGTTTTTTGAGCGGCCTGCACGCTTTTGCCTTGGCTGACAATAAAATGACATTGCAGGTAGTGGAAGTAGCTGAACGTCTGTATGACGGTGGTCCGGCCATTGCGGTGATTGTTTCGGAAAAACTTGATCCGAAAAAAAGATACGATGGTTATTTTCAAGTGCAAGATAAACAGACAATGGTGGCGGGCAGTTGGATACTGAGCGACAACCAACAAGTGTTGTATTTTCCCCATATAGAACCTGCCCAGCATTATAAAGTATTTGTTCACCAGGGTATCCAGGCGGCCAGTGGTCAGTCGCTCAGTCAGTCCAAAGAATATACCATCAAAACGCAACCCATTAAACCCGCTGTCGGTTTTGCCAGTCAAGGATCCGTCTTGCCGGAACGACTGACCGCCGGGTTGCCGATCATGAGTGTCAATGTGGCCGCCGTCGACATCGAATTTCTCAAGGTTAAAGAACACAAACTCAGCACCGTGGTACAACGCATGGCGCGTCGTTCAGCGTTAAGCCACTATGATCTGGATAATCTACACCCCTATTTAGAAAGCGTTTACATGGCACGTTTTAATACCCATGGATTGCCAAATAAACGCACGATCAGCAACATCCCCATTGAAGAGATGGAGTCCTTGCAAGCGCCTGGCTTTTATGTGGCGGTATTACGTCAGCCGGGACGTTTCACCTATAAACAACAAACCACGTTTTTCTTTGTCAGTGACATTGGTTTGCATATTCGTCGCTTTGCTGACCACTTGGAAATGATTAGTTCGTCTTTGCGCACGGGGCATGCGCTGACGGCGGTGAACATTGCCGTGCATGATGCACAAGGCAATATATTAGCCGAGACCACCAGCGATGCCACTGGACGGGCCAATCTTAGTGTGGTGAAAGGTACGCCGGTATTAGTCACCGCTAGCCAAGGGGATCATATTTCTTTTGTGTATTTAAAGCAGGCCGCTTTAGATTTGTCGGAGTTCGCGGTGAAAGGTCGTCGCCATCGGGCGCTGGATGTTTTTTTGTATGGCCCACGTGATATTTATCGGCCCGGTGAGTCCGTGGATTTGTCGGCTTTATTACGCACCGGCGATGGCGAGGCGGCACCCGCCTTACCGTTGAATGCGCGCATCAAACGAGCCGATGGCCGTGAATTCACCCGTTTTACCTGGCATTCGTCCACGCAAGGTTATTATAGCCATCAATTCACACTGCCTAGCGATGCCCCCACAGGACAGTGGTCGATGGAAGTACGTACTGACCCGGCTGCCCATGAGCCGGTTCAAGTGTATCCATTTAAAGTGGAAGAATTCCTGCCGGAACGCATGAAGTTGAGCTTTGCTAGCGAGCAACAATTCCTTAAACCAGCGGAACATTTTGAATTGCAAATTAATGGCGAATATCTCTATGGTGCGCCCACCGCAGGTAACCGTTTGCAGATGAGTGTGAACTTACGGCGAGAGGCCCACCCAGCGGCTAATTTTGCAGAGTTTTATTTTGGTAATCCGGATGATGATATGAAAGATTCGCGCCGCGCATTGCCCGATGGCGAAATGGATGCGCAGGGGCAATTTGCTTTGAATTTTATTCCCATGCAAGGGGTCATCACGTCGCCCATGCAGGTGAGCGTCATTGCCAATTTGTTTGAGACCGGAGGGCGCCCGGTGACTCGCCGCATTAACCGCACACTTTGGCCAGCGCCACAATTGATCGGTGTGCGTCCCTTGTTTGCAGAACATCGCGCCGAATCCAATGGCAATGCCCGCTTTGAGATCGTTAAAGTGAATGACCAAGGGCAGCGCTTAGCTGCTCAAGACTTAGAAGTGCAAATGATTCGAGAAAGTCGTGATTATTATTGGGAGTACGACGAGCATCGGGGTTGGCATTGGAATTACAGCCAAACTAATTATCCCATCTATCGACAAAATATCAATCTGGTCATCGGTGATCTGGCTGAAATAACAGTGCCCGTGGAATATGGTGAATATAGTTTGCAAGTATTCGATCCTGACACTCAATTAACCAGTAAATACCGTTTTACCGCCGGTTGGCCTTATGGACCGGACCAAGCTATCGCGGCACGTCCAGACAGTGTCCAGATTAATCTGGATAAAGCGACTTATCAGGTGGGTGATGTGGCCAAGGTTCATATCATGCCACCCCATGAGGGCGACGCCATTATTATGGTGGAGTCGGACCGCCCCTTATGGTCGTTGCGTACGGCTATACCGGCAGAGGGCAAGATCATTGAGATTCCCATTAATGCAGCCTGGAAACGCCATGATATTTATGTGTCCGCCATGGTATTGCGCGCAGCCGACAGTCAACAAAAAATCAGTCCCAATCGCGCTTTAGGCATTGTTCATTTACCCTTAGATCGCGAGTCTCGTCGCCTGGCTGTCACATTGGATGCACCGGCCAAGATTGAGCCCGAGCGTACTTTGACTATTGGCGTAAAAATTGATGGTCTGACGGATCAACAGGCTACGGTCACAGTGGCCGCCGTGGACGTGGGCATTTTAAATATCACGGATTTTGCGACCCCGAATCCCCATGATTATTTCTTTGCCCAGCGGGCTTACAATATGGACTTATATGATTTGTACGGCCACGTCATCGAAGGCATGGAGGGTGCGCGGGCAACCCTGCGTTATGGTGGCGATGCCGATAGTAGTGGATTGCGACGCAGCAAACGGGCCGACGCCAAGGTGAAAATCGTTGCTTTGTTCAGTGGACCAGTGACAGTCAATCAAAACGGCGAGGCCTTGGTTAAATTGCCGATTCCTGATTTTAACGGGCGTTTGCGGCTCATGGCGGTAGCGTTTAGTGATAACCAATTGGGAGCGGCTGAGCAAGAAATTCTGGTGCGTGCGCCCATTGTGGCGGAATTGGCCACACCGCGTTTTTTAGCCAGTGGTGATGCTTCCATGGCGACCCTGGATTTGCATAATATGAGTGGTCAAGCTCAGTCACTTCGGGTGGAAGTGACGACTCAAGGACCGTTGACCCTAGACAATGGCACGACTCAAATTGATTTAGCGGACGGCCAAAAAACCACCTTGCGTTATCCACTGTCGGCGGGATTGGATTTGGCGGTCGCCACTCTGCGTGTGGCGGTGAGCGGTGATCAGATTAAATTGCTGCGTGAGTGGCAATTGGCGATACGTCCGGCCTTCCCTGGGGAATTTCGCGCACAGCGACAAATGTTGGAGTCCAACCAGCGGTTGGTGATCGATCCTGCTTTGGCCAATGATCTCATGCCGAACACCGTGGAAGTGGTTTTAAATGTAGCTTCGCTGCCGCCGTTAAATTTGCGCGAAGCCTTTAAACATTTACTGGATTATCCCTATGGTTGTGCCGAGCAAACCACCAGCAAAGCCTTCCCGTTAATTTATGCAGATCAGGCGACCATTCGTCGGTTCAATCTCAAGCCACTGAGTGATACAGAGCGGGCGAAGCGAGTGCAACATGGTTTGACACGTTTGGCAGGCATGCAAACGAGTCAAGGGGGTTTTGGTTTGTGGAGTAATATGGATCGAGAATCTTTTTGGCTATCCGCATATGTCACCCATTTTTTACTGGAGGCTAAGCAACAAGGTTATGCAGTATCGGAAACCATGTTACAAAATGCGCTTAAACGATTGCTTCGTTGGCTGCAAAGCAGTAGTGGTTTTTCCCTGCAAGAGAGCGCCTCAGAAAACTATCAATTCGCTGCCAAAGCCTATGCGGCTTATGTGTTAGCGCGGTTGAATCGAGCCCCGTTGGGCAGCTTGCGCAATCTGTATGATCATCATCGGCAACACGCGGACTCCGCGTTACCTTTAGTGCAGCTTGGTTTGGCACTGAAACTTGCCGGTGATCAACGTCGCGCCGAGGCCGCCATTAGCGAAGCCATGAAAAAACAGCGACGGCGTGATCACTATTTTGGTGACTATGGTAGTCAATTACGTGATACCGCCATTATATTATATTTGCTCAATAAACATGCAGTGACTGTCCCTGGCGCCGGTGATCTCATTTTTCAACTGGCTAAGCAAATGAGACAACGCCGTTATTTCAGTACGCAAGAACGCAATGCGCTGTTTTTATCAGGACTGGCGTTGACCGGCGGTGGCAAGACCTGGCAAGGCTGGTTGACCCTCGGCAAAGATAAACAAGCACTGGGTCAAAATAATCGCTACCAAGCCATTTTTGATAGCGAACAACTCAATAACGGTATTTCATTTCAATCAACCTCTGATTTCCCGCTTTATGTGAGCGCAACCATCAGTGGTTATCCCCATCAACCGGTGTTAAGCGCTGATAAGGGCGTGATCATTAAACGCCGTTTATTTGATCTGAAAGGGCAAGCTGTGGCGCAACGTGAACTCCAGGTGGGGGAATTGTTGGTGGTACACAGCACAGTCAAACTCGATGAAAGCATGGAGCAGATGCATGATGGTTTGTTAGTGGATTTATTGCCCGCGGGGTTGGAGTTAGAGAATCAAAATCTTGCTCATGCTGAATCCTTACAGGATATCAAAATCAATGGGGTTTCATTGCAAGCGAGCATGGAAAGTCGGCAAATTCGCCATCTGGAATATCGCGATGACCGTTTTGTGGCAGCGGTGGCCTTTCCGCGCTGGAGTTCAACGCATTTGTTTTATTTAGTGCGTGCCGTGACGCCTGGCACTTATACTTGGTCAGCCCCCACCGTTGAAGATATGTATCGTCCCGAGATACGCAGTATCGGCGCTGATTCGCGTCAACTGCGTATTGTCAATGTCACGCCAAAACCTGAGTGATAAATAGCATGTTATTAAAGCGTGTTTGGTTAACAGGCGCGATGGCGGGTATCTTTTTGATCGCGGTCAGTATGCTGTTGCTCGATGGGTTTTTTCCGCTACCATTGCCTGATGATCAAGCGGGTTTTAGTCGGGTTTTGTTGGCACGTGACGGCACACCGTTGCGTGCCTTCGCCGATGATCAAGGGGTATGGCGATATGGTGTTCAGTTGGAGGATGTCTCACCACGCTATTTGCAAGCGTTGATTGCATATGAAGATCGCTATTATTGGTCTCATCCCGGCGTGAATCCGGTGGCCTTATGGCGTGCCGCGTGGCAGTGGTGGCAGGAGGGTAAGATTATTTCCGGTGGCTCTACGTTGACCATGCAAGTGGCGCGTTTGTTGGCACCTCATGATCGTTCAATGATGGGTAAATTGCAGCAAATGTTGCGGGCTGTGCAATTGGAATGGCATTTTTCGAAGCAACAAATCTTAACGTTATATCTCAATTATGCACCGTTTGGTGGTCCGATTGAAGGCGTGCAAGCAGCGAGTTATGCGTATTTAGGCAAATCGGCGGCGGAATTGAGTCATGCCGAAGCCGCGCTGTTGGCGGTGTTACCCCAGGCGCCTACTCGCTTGCGCCCCGACCGACATCCAGATCGGGCGGCCAATGCCCGTAATAAAGTACTCGATCGCTTAGTCAAGCAGGGCGTATGGTTAGCCTCACGGGTGGCCGAGGCGAAACAGGAAAACATCAAAGCGCTATTTAATCCTAAACCGCTACTCGCCCCTTTATTTGCACGCCGAGTATTGAATCAACTAGGGAGCGCCGGGCATCGCCGCACCACCATTGATAGTGAGTTGCAGCAAGTGTTGGAAGGGCGCTTGGCGGAATTTTCCTGGCAATTGCCTGATCGTTCCTCGGTAGCTATTTTGGTGGTAGAAAATGAAACTTTAGCGGTGCGGGCTTATGTGGGGTCAGTGGACTTCGCGGACCCTGAACGTTTTGGGTATTTGGATATGGTGCCAGCCATTCGATCGCCAGGCTCGACGTTAAAGCCGTTTTTATATGGTTTTGCCATAGAAGATGGTTTGATTCATTCCCACAGCTTGTTAAGCGATGCACCTATCAATTTTTCCGGTTATCAACCCAGTAATTTTACCGGCGGATTTCGTGGCCCGGTCAGTGTCAGCGAGGCCTTGCAACGCTCGCTGAATATTCCTGCAGTACAAGTGCTCAATCATCTAGGGCCGACCGTGTTTGCCAGTCGTTTGCAGCAAGGGGGTATCGATTTAGTGTTTCCCAAGCAGGCAACACCCAATCTTGCCATGATCTTGGGGGGCGTTGGGGTCAGTTTGGAAGACTTGGTGGCCGGTTATAGTGCGTTGGCGCGTGAAGGTCTGGCGGGGAATTTACGTTTTTTTGAAGACCAGCCAATGGCGGATCGGTATTTAATGTCTCAAGGGGCGGCCTGGGTGGTGCGTGATATTTTGCAAAATCAGTCGCGACCGGGTATGCAAGCGAATTTTATTGCTAAACCAAAGCATCGTCATATTGCTTGGAAAACCGGCACCAGTTATGGTTATCGTGATGCCTGGGCCATCGGTGTCAATGCCAAGCATACGGTGGGCATTTGGGTGGGTCGCCCTGATGGCACGCCGTTGCCTGGGCATTACGGCGCGATTACGGCGGCGCCGATGATGTTTACCATTTTCGATGCGTTACTTGGTCATGCTCATTGGCCGCTAGCTAATGCCGCACCGGAGGGTGTCGAGCCACAAGAGATTTGTTGGCCTTTAGGTACTGTGGCTGCGTCATCGCAGCCGCATTTATGTCACCAGCGCCATCAAGCTTGGATTGTGGATGGCCAAGTACCACCGACATTGGCGGATCGCCATGGTCAATCGTGGCGCGCACTCACTCAGAAAATTTGGCTGGGCGAAAATGAAAAGTATCGAGTCACGGCGGATTGCCAGCTCAGTCAACGCACGGCGATGGATATTGCCCATTGGCCCCAGGCCGTGGAACCTTGGTTAACTTCGGAACAACGCCAGCACAGCGCCATTCCTCCCTTGGACCCGCGCTGCAAAAACACTACGATGGCGGAAGGTCATGTATTGCAGATCAAGGGAGTCACCGCCGATGCCATATTGCGACCCGCCGGTAGCAGTCAAGTCAAACCCCACGTTTCCTTGTCAGTCATCGGTGCTAATGATTCGGTGTATTGGATGATTAATGAAGTGGTTTATCAACACAGCGCACCGCGACTGCCTTTCTCCCATCGTTTTGAAAAAGCCGGACGTTATAAAATCACCGTGCTGGAAGAGAGCGGCAATTACGATAGCTTATGGGTGAAGGTGATTGATAGTTAGCATGAGGGTTTCTCTCGTTCCCACGCGCCTGCGTCGGAATGCAGACTCAGTGTTCGGGTTGGAGCAAGGAGCCAAGGCCGAGTAGAGATTGACAAAATCCGCCGTGAATCCATCCCTGGAGGCTTGGCTACCGCCTTCCCAGGTCCGATTTCTCGTTCCCACGCGCCTGCGTGGGAATGCAGACTCAGCGTTGGGGTTGGGGCAAGGAGTCAAGGTCGGGCAGGGAGTTACAAAAGCCGCCGTGAATCCACCCCTGGAGGCTTGATTACCGCCTTCCCAGGTCCGGTTTCTCGTTCCCACGCGCCTGCGTGGGAATGCAGACTCAGCGTTCGGGGTGGGGCAAGGAGCCAAGGCCGGGCAGAGATTGACAAAAGCCGCCGTGAATCTGTCCCTGGAGGCTTGGCTACCGCCTCCCTGCGGTAAACATTTTTGCAAATCTCCGCCCGACCTTGGCTTGAGGAAAAACAAACTCAGTAATAGTCAGCTAATTTTCCAGGTCTGTTAAATCTTTTTCAACCCCCGCCATTTCTCCCAGCATTCGGGAGTAAGTTTCTAATTGTTTTTGCAGTACACCCAATTCAATGCGAAATTGGTCGCAGTGTTCTTGTTGATCAAGGGCGCCAGCGAGTGATAATCGATGCCATTTGGCGGTAAATGGACGGATGACTTGATTGAGTATCACAATGGCGATTTTTGTAAATTCGGTGCAGTCTCGACCATGGCGGCGAATGATTTCGCGAGTCGTGGGAAACAGTGAATGAATACTAGTCAAGGCGGTTTTTTCATCACCATGATGTGTGGCGAGAGGTTGGGTAGTGATCCGAGTGAGCAATTCAATGTACATTTCCCAAGCGGCATCTTTATCGGCATTTTGTGGTTGCCATTCCATCTCTAGAAACGAAGCGTTAATTTTCAGGGATGTCATGTCCCAGTTTTCTAACCAGTTTTTCCATTTCATGAGTTACCATCCTTTTCAATGAAGTTGTTGTTACGTATAACCAATACCCTTTTTATTGTATCTTTGTCAAATCCCTGGTAAGTTAATCAGCAAAAATACAATGCCTGAGCAATGGGTTTCACTGCTATGAGACATCATGTCTTGGGCAACATCAGGGGTAAGACGGGGTATCATCATTGGGCGTAACGCTGTGGTTGTGTTATGTCATTTCATTTAAGCGAAAGCTTCCTTCCTAAAATATTTCAACATCCGATGGTATTGGTTTGGCTATCAAGTAATCAAATGTAACATGGGTTAAGCAAAGCGAATCCATCAACATACAGCTAAATAATCTCCATCGGATCGTGAAATTGTCACCGATTAACACAGATCCATATGTGTTTGCCATTGAAGGTGTTGTGATGAATGGACAAAAAAATCAAACGAAGCATGATGAAGTTTTTGTTTCTTATGCTTGGAAGGCGGAGAATGAAAAAGCGGTTGTTGATCGACTGGAACAAGCCTGTCATCAACGTGATATAATATTATTAAGAGACAACAATGAAATTAAATATAAAGACTCGATTCTAGAGTACATGAAGAAGTTGGGGGCGGGTAATTATATTATTGTGGTGTTGAGTGATGCGTATTTGAAGTCAAGGTTTTGTATGTTTGAGCTGTTGACGATTCATGAGCATAAGCAGTTTCATCAGCGGGTGTTTCCTATTGCCTTGCAAGGATTGGATATTAACGAGCCAGAAACGAAACTTGATTATCTGGATTATTGGGATGGCAAGATAGAAAGTTTAGAAGAAAGAATGCAAAAGAGCCGTCAAGCTCATCGGAATGGTGTTAACGAAGATCTCAACCTCTACATGGAAATTCGTCGTAGCTGTGACAATCTAATGACGATCTTGGCAGACATGAATGTTTTAACCGAAGAGATTCATGTAGAAACAGATTTTGAAGTGTTGATTGATAAAATTTTATTAACGTTAAATGAGGATGACAAAAAGCAGAAGGAAGCAGCGAGGAAAAAATTTAGATTAAAAGTTAAAGAGAAAATAAATCAACAATTGAATCGTAATCCTCTATTTTTATTGAAGACAGCATTAGTTGAAGAGCTGGCTTCTCAATATCCTGCAGATACTTTGTGCGCAAATGATATCGAAACCTCTATAAAATCGTTGCATAAAGCGACAAAAAAATGTTTTGATTTTTTGCTTGATGAGAATCCTTCGGATACCGAAAGGCAAATAATATGGAATGGCGCGGTAAGTATATTTGGCTGGTTGATATTATTGTCGGTGCAAGATGAGAAGGTCATTGCTTATGAGAAATTATTCAATGATGAATCGAATAATTTCAATATCAAAATTCCGGTGGAAACCGAAGCGGGTATCGAGGTTTTTGTTTCACGCTTAAGTGAACAGCCGGCAACTTTTAAGGTGGACGACGCTTGCATGGATGTTGCCGGGAGATATTGTGTCGGGGCTCATTTGCCTGAAGGCGGATGTCACGAAGATGATTTGGTTCTGGAAATCAAACGGCTTATCTGGAAGTCCGTGTTCAATCAGGAACCGCCTGCGGTATTTTCCAAGAGCGATATTGATGACTTGAATTATACTCTGCAAGTGCGCCGGGAATATGGTGAAAATCATTATTTGATCATTCCGGTATCCGTGCAAAACAATCCCTTGAATAATCCTGAGGTCTACCGGAAATTGAGCGAAGATTTATCGGCACTGTGGACGATTTCCATTGGCAGGGGTGAAAACGAAAGTGAAGTATTATTGATGCCGGAATTTCATTTACTGGTGTTAATCAGAGAATTTTTAAGAATAAACCACAAAGGTAATAAAAAATGATAGCTGAATTTCCTGTTCATAAAGATACACTCCTACTTGCAACGAGTGGTTGGGCGGAAACCGTTCATGTTTTCGAAGAAGAAGACAACTATGCTTTGAGGGCGGCTTTGGCGTCGCAGCGTCCGCTATTGGTCCGGGGGGAGCCGGGCACTGGCAAAAGTCAATTGGCGCGGGCCGCCGCTCAGGTTTTAAAGCGGTTATTTGTGGCGGAAGTGGTGCATGCGCGCAGTGAATGCCAGGATTTGTTATGGTCGTTTGATGCGGTGGCTCGTTTGGGGGAGGCGCAAGCCATGGCCGCCGCCGGTAAATCCCAGCAAGAGTTAGAGTCTCGGCGTTATTTGAGTCCCGGTGCATTATGGTGGGTGTTTAATTGGGGCAGCGCACAACAGCAGTATGAAATGTGTCAACATAAAATGCGACGACCACAGCCACTAGCAAACTGGCGACCCGAACATGGCAGCGTGTTATTAATCGATGAAATTGATAAAGCGGATGTTGATTTACCGAATGGATTGTTGGAAACCTTGGGTAATGGCGCTTTTAGTGTGCCCTATTTAGACAAGAACATTGGTTTGTCACAAGATATCGAGCGACCTTTAGTGGTAATCACTACCAATGAAGAGCGTGAATTACCGGCGGCATTTGTGCGTCGATGTATGGTTTTACATCTGAGTTTACCCAAAGAGCAAGATGCCTTGGTTCAAAGATTGATGAGTCGAGGGCAATCGCATTTTGCACAGCTGAGTTCGGCGGTGCGTAAAAAATCTGCGCAACTGCTTTGGGACGACCGGCAAGAAGCGCTAAGGCAAGGTATTAGTCCACCGGGACAGGCCGAATATCTGGATATGTTGCGGGCTGTATCCCAATTAGCCGACACCGAAATCAAACAGCTCGCCATGTTAGATAAAATCAGCGATTTCGCTTTGAAAAAATTTACCGGCATGATGGATTGATGATGGCAAATAATACGGCCAAAAAACGATTTCCACAAAAACATACGGCCATGAATCGAGCGGATTTGCTGGTTTGTTTAGCGCAATGTGGAGAGTCGGCACTGGATCGTATGGCTTTTGTGATGGGCTATCAGCGTCTTGACAAACCCGCTGAACTATCCGATAAAACACAGGCATCTGCTATTGCTCAACCCATTAGTGCAGCGGCTCCACTCGCTGATACTCAGCAGCCGGTTGTCGAGGCAACAAGCGAACCACGATTTTATCATGTGGTAAAACATATTGTGACTTCCCCTGACCAACAGCAATCAGCAGCACCCGATTGGTTTAAAAATATTGAACCCATCAAAGAACCCATACGAGCTAATCCTCATCTTGCACCACCCGCCATGTTGCTGTTGACGCCATGGGCACGCTTGTGGCCATTTTTACGCCAGGCGCTTGGAGCAACGGCGTTTACTCGCCAGTTGGATGTGAACAAGGTTGTGCAGCAGTTGTCGAGAGGGCAAAGTTTGTGTCGCTTACCCTATCGTCGACGCATCGGCTGGGCGGTTCATTGCCAGATTATCGTCGATCATCATGCACGTGTTTTACCCTTTTGGGAAGATTTTAATGTCTTGTGTCAGACTTTGTTACGTTTGCGCGGTTTTGCCGGTTTGGATATTGTCAGTTTTGAGCAGGGACCGATGGGTTTGTGCCGCACTTGGGGGGATAAACAGGCTTTGTTGCGGCCTTATCGAATGCCGGTATCGGCAACCCCGGTATTGATATTGAGTGATTTGGCATGTCTTGATGCGGCACCGGATAGCCGTCGGGATTGGTTGCGTTTTGGTTTGCGATTGAAAACCGCCGGTATTAAACCCGTGGCCTTGATGCCTTGCCCGCAACGTTTATGGGATGTTGCCTTGCTGAGTTTTTTTATTCCGGTTTGTTGGGACCGGGGTCAGCGATTGTCTTGTCAAAAAAATCGCCCTCCGGTGGCATCCAGCGCATCGCAACAACGTGAAACCGATGTCGGCGCGGAACTGTTATTGACTTTGTTGTCACCGGCGATTCGTGTCGAACCGGCATTGTTGCGGGCGGCCCGGTATTTGTTGCCTGCAGACAAGGTGGATGTAGGCAGTGAAGCGGCAGCCTGGTTACACAAGGATGTTATCACCACGCGGGTGGCTTTTTCCTATACCGTGCCAGCCAGTGATAAATATCGGGATATTTATAAACAAAATTATCAACAACAATTATCGCAAGCCCATAATGTGTGGGCGAAGATAAGTTTGCTCATCAAAGCACATCACCGGCATTTATCACCGGTGATTATCGATGAAGAGCAGCGTAATTTTTTGCTACTAACGGGTCAGCAAGCCACCAAAAAAGATAAACATTTTCTTAGGCAATTAGTGAAAACCTTGTTTGAACAACCCTGGAATGTGAGTTTGTGGTCATGGGCCGCTCGTTCTTTGTTTCGGCAGCATTCCGAAGTATGGAGCCAATATCCGGAGCTTGGCGCGCTTTGGATTAAGTTAAATCAATCCTTATCTAATCAGCTAAGCACGGAGAGTTTACCCAAGGGATTGGATTTAAAACAGCTTGCTTGGGCAATTAGCGAAGGAAAACAGCGACAATATTATCATTTGCGGCAAGTGGGCCAGCTTTTGATGCTTGAGCAAGCTATCAACACAGATAAGCAAGCATCCGTTTTTGATCAAGGCAGTCCCATCGTTGATTTGAGTTTGTTAGCGCCCGTGCTGCAATATCAAGGTTTGTCGGAGATGGAGCCTAAATTACTTGCCGTTGACCAAGATAAAAACATACAAATTCCTTTACCCGAAGCAAGATTGCAATTAATCACCGACCACGATGAACTCACCATCGACAGCATGATAAAACCCCATTGGGCAAGCGCCATCGGTCGTGATGCTTTAGGCTTATTTGTGGAGTTTGCCGAGGGAGAAGGCAAACGCCGTGCCTATTGGGTGAATCCGGGTTTGTATCCGGTGAAGAATCGTGACGGGGCGGAGCTTGGTTTTTTGCCGATAAAAAGCGGTTATTTTCAGGATGAGCAACAGTTTCGTTTGTTTGTTCAGCAAGGTTTTATGCAACCGGATTGGGCTGATGAAATTGGCCTGGATGACTATGGCTTGTATGTCAATTTTAGTGTTAAAGGGGTGAGTCAGATAATGCGCTGGATTATGCCAGGACGGTTTATGATGGGATCGCCGGAGAGTGAAGCGGAGCGTATAGATGATGAGTTGTTGCATGAAGTGATTTTGACTAAAGCTTATTGGTTGGCGGATACGGCTTGTACTCAGGCTTTGTGGCAAGCGGTGATGGGGGAAAACCCTAGTGAGTTTAAAAATGATTTAAATCCGGTGGAAAATGTGAGTTGGGATGCAGTTCAGGAATTCATTAACCATTTAAATGAAAAACAGTCTGATTTGGATTTTCGATTAAAAAAGGTTAATTGGAAAGATGCTCAGCAATTTATTAATCATTTAAATAACATACCATCTGGCTTGCATTTTCGATTGCCCACCGAAGCCGAATGGGAATATGCTTGCCGGGCAGGAACGACTACTCCCTTTAGCTTTGGTGAAAATATTACCCCGGAACAAGTGAATTATAATGGAGAATATCCTTATGCGGGGGCGGCAAAAGGGTTGAGTCGTGAACAAACGGTCAAAGTTAAAGCGCTACCCTGTCATCGCTGGGGATTATATCAAATGCATGGTAATGTATGGGAGTGGTGTGCCGATGGGTATGCAGCGTATCCGAATCGGGCATTAATTGACCCACAGGGGCCTGATGGGGCGTCTGGGCGTGTGTTGCGCGGTGGTGGCTGGTTCGACGGCGCGTGGTTCGTGCGTTCGGCTGACCGTGATCGCTTCGGTCCTGGTCTCCGCGATGACAACGTCGGCTTGCGGCTGGCCCGAGGTCAATAGCCCAAGATAGGGGGGAAAATAAACAAGAAAACAGTCAGCAAGCGGGGCCGGACAGACGTAGCGGAGCGGAGTCGGTCAAGCCCAGCGGTGTCAGCTATTGAGGGGGAGAAAAATGAAATATCAGTTTTTTACCATACCGGTACATGCCTCTGATTCGGTCCAGGAGACACTGAATCGTTTTTGCGCAGGGCATCGTATTGTGACGGTGGATAAACAGTTTGTTGCCGATGGCCAGCGAAGTTTTTGGTCCATGTGTGTGGGTTATCTTGGCGAAAGTGAGGCCACAAATTCGCGTAAGGGAAAAATCGATTATCGGGAGGTTCTTGATGAAAAGGATTTTTCCATCTTTGCAAAATTGCGAACGTTGCGCAAGTCTTTAGCGGAAGAGGAAGGCGTGCCAGCGTATGCATTGTTCACCAATGAGCAGCTTGCATCAATGGCAAGGCAAAAGATAAACTCGATTACTGCGATGAGTGAAATCGAAGGCGTGGGGAAATCACGTATTGAAAAATATGGAGATGCGTTTTTAACGGCAATTCAGCAAGAGTGTTCGGGTAATATGTCAGAAGCCGAATCGTGAAACGGACTCGAATAGAAGTTGCACAGATTGCGGCGGTTGATAATTTGTCATTTGCCGCCTGGCGGGCTGGGCGGGGTAAACGAACGAGGTCTGAAGTTCGTTTGTTTTTCGAAAATTTTGATGATTCTATTCGCCATTTGGCCAAGGCTATTTTGCAAGGAAGGATGCCATTGGGGCATTATAAGCATTTTTATATTCATGATCCTAAAAAGCGTTTAATTCATGCCGCTTGTTTTGTTGATAGAGTGTTTCATCATGCGCTGATCAATTATATTGGTCCGGTGTTGGATCGGGCAATGATTGCCTCGACGTTTGCTTGCCGTATTGGTAAAGGCAATCATGCGGCGGTACAGCAGGTTCAAAGTCATATTCGTCGTTATCCCTGGTATGTAAAAATTGATATTGATGGATATTTTGCAGCGATTGACCATCAGATATTGTTTGATTTATTACAACGGCGAGTGAAGGGGCAGGGAGTTTCTGAGCTATTGTGGTCTGTTATCTCAAGTTATCATATGCTGCTTGGCAAAGGTTTGCCGATTGGCTCATTGACTTCGCAACATTTTGCCAATTATTATCTTGATGGTGTTGATCGATATATTTTAGCACAGAAAAATGTTCCGGCTTATGTGCGTTATATGGATGATATGATTTGGTGGTGTGATAATAAACAAGAGGCAAAAATAAGTTTACGACGTGTGCAACAGTTTATTGAAGAGCACCGCTTATTAAAGGTAAAAGAAACCATTCAAATCAATCGTAGTCAACGCGGCGTGCGTTATTGTGGATACCAAATATTACCAGGGACATTAAAGTTGACACGCCGTCGGCAACGGCGTTACCAGCAGCGAAGAAAAGCTTGGGAATATGCTTATCAGCAAGGTTTGATTGATGAACAGAAATTGCAACATGCTTATTCCGCAGTACATGCCATTATTGATCAAGCGGATAGTTTATCGTGGCGAAAAGAGCATTTAAGACGCATGCCTGCGATTGAAATGTAGGGTGGATAAGCGTAGCGCATCCACATATGCTTTCGTTCCCACGCTGCTGTGTGGCAATACAGGCTCAGCGTAGGGGGTATGCAGGGAGCTAAGGTCGGTCAACGATTTTAAAAAGCCGCCGTGAATCCGTCCCTGGAGGCTTGACTAGCGCATCCTTGCGCTAGACACTTTTTTAAATCGTTGACCGACCTTAGCTTGGGGTAAAATACAACGGGTAATGTCGATTTGTAGAGACGATCCGATTTTTGTCGCCATGTTGATTAATGGCGACAAAAAAGGGTGATGGTTGAAAATGGGCGTCTAAGCGTGTGTTGCGCGGTGGTAGCTGGATCAACAACGCGAGGAACGTGCGTTCGGCTAACCGTAATCGCAACGATCCTGATAACCGCAATAACAACATCGGCTTGCGGCTGGCCCGAGGTCAATAGCCCAGGTTCAGGAAAGAGGAAAAAGAAACAAGATAAATACAGTCAGCAAGCCGGGCCGGACAGACGCAGCGGAGCGGAGTCAGTCAAGCCCGGCGGTGTCAGGGGGTATCTCTTATTTCCATGCTCCTATGTGGGAATGCTGATCAAGGTGCATTGTATGCACCAAAAAACGGTAAATTATTCGATGTTGGGTTTATCTATACGCTTTATGGTGCGTACAACGCACCCTACGAATACTGGTAGCCGCAATTTCAATATTATTGACTCTCGTTCCCACGCTCCCGCGTGGGAATGCAGATTCGGTGTCGGAATTGAGGCGAGAAGCCAAGCCTGGCCAGCGATTTCAAAAGCTGGCGTGAATTCTTGCCTGGAGGCTTGACTGGTGTATCCCTGCGATAGACTCTTTTTTGGCTTGAGGCCAATGGCTAGTCATTGCGGTGTTTAACGTGGATATGTTGTGTTTTATTGCTGTTGACCATCGTATGTTTTTGACAAAAATTTTTTCTTGTGTTTTTTTGAGAAGCGTTGCTATGTCTAGTATTCAATAGTCCGTTATCTTATACTTAACAAGTTATTGAATCCCTTGTTTTTCATTAGGTATTGTTATGCAGCAAATAAAGCGTATTACATTTGATCCAGCTGTAATGGGTGGTAAACCGTGCATTCGTGGTATGCGAGTGACGGTGGGTACCATTGTCGGGTTGGTGGCTACCGGGAAAACGTTTGAGGAGATCCTTAACGATTACCCCTATCTTGAGAAAGAGGATATTATGGATGCATTGTCCTATGCCGCTTGGCGTGCCGAAGAAATTGAAGTCCCTATTGCCCTGTGATGATTAAATTTGTTATTGACATGAATTTGCACCCCGTTGGGAAACTGCTTTTGAAGAAAATAATATTGCAGCGATTCATTGGTCTAAGATAGGTGATCCACGGGTAAAAGATCATGAAATAATGCAATGGGCACGTGATAATGCTTGTATTATTTTTACACACGACCTAGATTTCACAACACTTCTTGCTGTCACTGATGCAACGGGGCCAAGTGTTATTCAGGTTCGAACTCAGAATGCGCTTCCCGAAGCGGTAGGTGAAACTTTGTTTAAAGCCATTAGACAATTCGAACATGAATTAAAAAGTGGTGCTTTGCTATCAATTGATTCTCATCGTTCAAAAGCACGCATGTTACCTCTTAAAGCAAAGCCTAAAACTCAAAATTGGCCTACATAGAAATATAAACCGGCGTTAATTTTTAACCATAGAGGAAATAACACATGACAGCGGCAGATAATCAACCCGATTGGGATACAATAGCGGAGAAGTTTGATTTATGGTTACCTGCGATTGCGCCGGTAGGTGAGAAGTTATTAGAAGTTTTGGATGTTCAATCCGGTATGCAAATCTTGGATGTGGCTTCAGGCACGGGTGAACCGGCGCTGACTTTGGCGCGACGTTTTTCTGGTGAGCAGGTGAATATTCGTGGTATCGATAGCGCTGAAGGTATGATCAAGGTCGGCCAGAAAAAAGTGTTGGCCGAGTCTTTAAAAAATATCAGCTTTCAAACCATGCCCTCTGAGAAAATGAGTTTTGCTGATAATAGCTTTGATCGTATTTTATGTCGTTTTGGGGTGATGTTGTTTGAAGATCCACAACAGGGTTTAAAAGAAATGTGTCGGGTATTAAAACCCGGTGGTAAAGCGGCGATGGCGGTGTGGAGTACCCCGCAAACCATGCCGACGATGTATTGGGCCTATGAAGCCTTTAAGTCGCTGGTCCCAGAAGATGCCTATCCTCCGTTAATGAAAGCCACTTCCTTAGGTGCCGTTGGTGTGCTGGATGGCATGTTAACCCTGGCGGGGTTTGCCCAATATGATATCGAGTCTCATACTTTCCATTATCAATTTGACTCGTTTGAACAATATTGGGATTTGGTGGAAGCCTCGGATATTTTGAAAATGCAATATGATTTATTGTCTCCAGAACAACGTAATTTGGTACGTGATGAAGTGGGACGTTTTGCCAAGGATTTTGTCACCGAACAGGGGTTGGTGATTCCTCATGATTATTTATTGGCAACAGCGGTTAAGGGTTAAATTGGAATGTTGGCGGTAGGGTGGACTAAGCGAAGCAAGTCCACCTAATTCGCTAGATCGCCCCAAGCCACTGCCCAGCCTTGGCTCCTTGCCGCTACTCAATGCTGAGTCTGCATTCCCACGCGGGAGCGTGGGAACGAGTATAGCGCTTTATTGATTTCAAACTTTCCGCATGGCGCGCCAAAGATATTCTCCTATTCCAAGCCAATTCCTATCTGACTGATAAATAAAAGTATTAAAAATAAATCATCAATGTAAGCCATCTGTAAGTCTTCTGGACGTAGTTTGCCAAGCTAGCCGTTTATTCTATCCTATAATACTAGTTGAATGAATCCTAACGTTTCAAAAAAAACTGGTTAAAAACCGTTTCACTGCTTTATTTACTGCATCTAAGGACGTTTTTGAAACGTTAGGATGAAGACTGATCGAAGAGGGGAGTCGAGCAATCAATACTTATTTAAATCATTCGAAACTTTGTTCTGTTGAAGTATCTTGTCCATATAAACTTTAAAAAGGAAGTCGCGTCGTAGTTATCTGTATAACGATGGGTGATAGGTACGGTATAAATATTCTACAAATTATGTGAAATAAGCAAAATGTTATTGACAAATTTTACTCAGTCGAAAAAAACTCACCACAGAAAGCAAGAAAAGGACTATCAAATATGATGATCTTAAACCGATATGGTTTTGTTAATGTCATCCGTCGGTGGCAACGAGCCTTAGGGGCTGCGTTTTTGACTGGATGCTTCATGGTCACTTGCGCTCATGCTGAAGAATCCTTTCCGGCTGAAAATGATTCTTCGCGATTGGCTGGATGGGTGACTGGAGATTTATTCGACAGCACTTGGTTTGAAGATTTTTTCGGCTTGCCAATCTGGCCGTTTCCACCGAAGGCTGAAAACCCTTTTCCACCTGACCATGATCCTTCGCGATTTACCGATTTGGTGGTTGGGGATTTACCCGAAGGTTTGCGGGAAGCCAATGAGGGGGCTTTTGAGGGCGGGGATACCGGAACTCATGTGGATGCAGAAGCAGGCAATGTGGTACAAGCCAGTGAGCAACGGGTCGACGGCACATTCAACGTGCCAACCAATGGTGCGCCAAGTCCGATGTTTGGGGCCGAGGCGTTCACTCAGCAGATGTTGCGCTTTGAGGAGTTTGGCACAGAGAAACTTAAACTGAACAAGAGATGGCCGCAGTCGGACTGGAGGCCATTACCGGCACCGGCGGATATTCAGAGCGTACCCAATGGTGCTGCGCTTGATGATTTTCTGGGCCAGCGAATTTGGCCGACTCCCACCAAATTTGCTAACGACCGATATTTGAACCCCTGGCAGTCGGTGATTGAATCGTATGTGGGTCGTCCGCTGGATAATCCTCCAGCAGAAGGGCGGCCACCGGGTTTGGGCTGGTCTCATCAACGTTGGGAGGAATTTAAGCCTAAGCGCTACTTTCAGTCCGCCACCACGGGGTCTCGTGTGAACGGTGGTTTTCGTGATAAAAAACAGAGGCACAAATATCGTCAAGGTGAGTTCGGGAGGTATGGGCTTTACCACAATACGGCGGGTCTTTCTGGGACGCAAGGAACAACCCAAGGTATTAGTATCAAAATCCATCCGTACCTGCCTGAACAAAAGTATCAGTCATTGTGGACGTTTGATGGCACTTTTCCGCCCAAGTTACTGAATGTTCGTTATGGTGATCCGGTATTGTTTCGTCACTATAATGCGCTGCCTATCGACGTGGCGGAGAACCGGGGTTTCGGTGTGCATACCCTCAGCACCCATGAGCACAATGGCCACAACCCGGCTGAGAGTGATGGTTACACCAATGCGTTCTTTTTTCCGGGTCAGTTTTATGATTATCGTTGGCCTATGATATTAGCCGGGCATGATTCCATTAATACCAACGCCAAAGATAAAAGAGCCGGTACGCCGGACGGTAAAGGGGGTATTAAAAAGATTCCGGGTGATTATCGTGAGACCATGAGTACCCATTGGTTCCACGATCACATGCTCGATTTCACTGCGCAAAATGTTTATAAGGGCAGTGCCGCTATGATGAACTACTACAGTGCCATTGATCGCGGTAATGAAGCGATAAACGATGGGGTCAATCTGCGCTTCCCTAGTGGTAGTGCCTTGGATTGGGGCAATCGCGATTATGATGTCAACTTATTGTTGGCGGATAAGGCCTGGGATAACGAAGGTCAGTTGTGGTTCAATCCGTTTAACCTCAAGGGTTTTATCGGTGACGTGATGACGGTGAACTGGCTTTATGAACCTTATCTTGATGTGCGGGCGCGCCAATATCGTTTCCGTATATTGAATGGTTCGGTATCGCGTTACTTTAAGGTTGCTTTGGTGGATGAGGCCGGTAACCGGGTGCCTTTTTATATGATTGCTAACGATGGCAACATTATGGAACACACCGTTTATTTCGAGAATGGCGAATTACCCACTCAGGGTATTGCTGAGCGTTATGATATTATTGTGGACTTCAGTCAGTTTAAGGAAGGCGATAAACTCTACATGGTCAACCTGTTGCAGCACAAGGATGGTCAGGTGACCGATAAACCTATCCCGCTTGCGGATATCATCAGTGGTGCTTATCAAGCGGAAGAGATTGACGATGATGGGGATGGTGTGGCCGATCGTTGGGTAAATGGCGATCCAGTGGTGGGTAAGTTCTTAGAATTTCGTGTGCGAAAATACCAAGGCAAGGATCGCAGTATGGACCCTGCAAAGTATGTGGTCGGCAAGAAGAAGATGATTCCGCTGCGCCGACCGACCGAAGAGGAACTGGCCAATGCAGTGCATCGTTCTTTCGAGTTTGAAAGACAGCCGACAGATGATAAACCTTGGGTGATTGAAACCGATGGTGGTAAAGGTTTTGGTATGGACCCGCGTCGCATTTCGGCGGCACCGTCTAAAAATTCCGGTGGTTTGGAAGTCTGGCGTTTGATTAATAGCGGTAACTGGAGCCATCCGGTCCATATTCACTTTGAAGAAGGTATTATCCTGCGTCGCAATGGCAAAGAACCCCCTGCACATGAGAAATGGGCGCGTAAGGATGTATATCGACTGGGGCCACAACCTGACAGTGGTGATCTGATTGAGGTCGCATTGCGCTTTAGAGAGTTTGCCGGTACCTTTATGGAACATTGCCACAATACCCAACACGAAGATCACGCCATGTTGCTGCGCTGGGATATTGAGCATCCAGGGCAGGTTAAGCTGATGCCGACACCTATGCCGACCTGGGATGGTGTGAGTTATGTGGATAGTGTGGCTTTGCCGACTTTTCGAGAGGGTGATGCGGTGGGTGAGTTTGGGCCTACCTTGGATCCTGTCTCGATCTGGGTCAAAAATATGGTGATGGGTGAGCTAGATGATATCAGGGATAGACCGATTGGTGATGCACTGTCAGATCCTTGGCCGGATAATGAACGTGGCACGGCGACTTTCCCGCTGAGCAAGGGTATTAATATTGATGCTGATGGTAATCAACGAGAGGTTTGGTTCTTTCTGCATGATGTAAGTGATGAAACGCTCGCTGAAAAACTGGGGCTGGCCTGGGCCGGTGGACTGGTCAACACTCCTGTGGCTGCCACGGCTGAAGCCGCTGTGTCGGAGAGTGGACATTGGACTTTTTATGGTGATTTGCCCAATCCGGTTTGGGCGGGTGATGAGAATCCAGCCGGTATTCCAGCGGTGGATGATAACAATACGTATTCTCCCTTACGCCGGGTGAATTACGGTGGCAAGCAAGTGATTTTCAATGCGATAATTGTTAAATGGGGTGATCAACCGTGGCAGCACAATCGGATCGACGAATCTTGTGTGAGCTTTCCGGATCTTCCGGCCAATTCCAGTTGTACGTACAATGGCAATAAATGGGGGGGCTTATATGAGTCTGGACATTTAGTCGATTTGGTAACTATCGGCCCCAATCCCCGCGTGACGTTTAAACTGCATAAGTCGTGGTCGGCAGAAGGGGATTATTTGCCGTACTATATCGTGGTGGATACCTATCCGTTGGGACCCGCGAAAGCCATGGGTGTGCCTTATGTGCCGAAACATCAGTTTTTGGCAGATGCGGCAGTACCGTTAGTTCAGTTTATGCCGCCGGCTCCCATACGAGCAAACTATCCACCGACGCCTTCCGATGGTCATGGTCTGCTCGGTGGTGGACCCTTAGGTGGTCAGGTCGGTGTGCCGTCGTATTTCATGCCTGAAGAAAATTACAGTCCCATGTGGCACATCGGATTTCTGCATTGGAATGAACCGGCGACGGAAGTGGTTAAGGGGCTGAAGCGGATCAAGCAGCTACGGGCCGAGGGCAAGGTAACCGTCGATGAGTGGCCAGCCGCTGCTAATATCGGGGCCAACGATTTTGATTTTGAAAATCTGGTTTCGCCGCATGTGGTGAATTGTCCAACGCCCATGACCATCGATAGTGCGATTCATCGGGCACGTCAGCTGGATCAGCGTTAAGTGTATGATGGGTAGAGCATAGCGAAACCCATCAATACCGAGCTAGAGTATAGTTTCTAAAGCAATAAAAATTAACTACAAGTCTATCGTGAGTAAATAAATTCTCACGATAGACTCAATCACTTTATGTCTGCCACCACGCGTTTGTTTATTCCTTAACTTTATGACTGAAAAATACCATGCTTAAGTATTTAACAAAGGCGTTTATCGCCTTATTTTTGTTTTTATGTCTGGCTAATTTTAGCGCGGCTTCGCCTTGGGGGGCGAACTATTTCCCGAATGTACCTTTAATCACCCAGGATGAGGAAACCGTGTTTTTCTTTGATGATCTAATCAAAGATAAAATTGTGGCCATTAATTTCATTTACACAAGTTGCCCCGATGCTTGTCCGCTGGAGACAGCGCAGTTGGTTAGGGTGCAAGATATCCTGGGCGAGCGCATGGGCAAGGATGTTTTTTTCTATTCAATTTCCATTGACCCAGAAAAAGACGCACCGACCGTGCTCAAGAAATACAAAGAAAAATTTGGGGCAAACTGGACATTTCTCACCGGTAAAAAATCGGATATTATCAAGTTGCGCAAGAAACTGGGATTGTATATCGAGGAGATCCAGGACGGTTCTAACAATCACAATGTGAGCATGATCATTGGCAATCAGAGCACGGGACGTTGGATGAAGCGTGCGCCGTTTGAAAACCCTCATGTGCTTGCTGATCAGCTTGGCAATTGGCTCACCGGCTGGAAGGCGGCACCTAAGGGTGATAGTTATGCCAGTGCCCCTGAGTTGCGCCGTATTTCCCGAGGGGAACAGATCTATCGTACGCGTTGCGCTAGTTGCCATTCCCTCACGGGTCATGAGCTAGCGGGCGCTTTGGGACCGGATTTATTGGGCATCAACCAGAAGCGAGATAGGCAATGGTTGCTCAATTGGCTGAAGGCGCCGGATCAAATGTTGAAGAACAAAGACCCGATTGCCATGGCGCTCTACAAACAATACAACAATCTGGCGATGCCTAATATGCGATTAAACAAGGAAGAGGCACTGGCTTTGCTCGACTATATTGATGGCGAGACGCAAAGAGTGTTGGGGAAATCGAAGCAGGAAAGTGCTGAAACACCTGTAACTGCCGCGTTCACTGTCAGTCAAACGGAAGCCGTTGACGATGTGGTGGCGATTATGAATGCCTGGGTTCGGCAAGCGCCTCCCGCTACCAAGGTGAATGCCGGATATATGACCTTGGTTAATGTGGCTTCCGAAGAATTGCAGTTGGTTAAATTTGAGAGTGAGGCATTCGGCAGTATTGAACTGCATGAAATGGCCATGGTTGATGGGCTGATGGAAATGCGCGAAATTACTGATCTGATTATTCCGGCAAACAGTCAAGTTCAATTCAAGCCCGGCGGTATGCATTTGATGTTGATGGACCCGCGAGATCATTTAATCGTGGGGCAGACGGTGGATATAAGCTTGATCTTTCAATCGGGCAAAACACAGACAGTGTTAGTTAAGGTCGCGGCTAGGTGAGGAAATGGTGTGCGGAATGGGAGCGAGTAAGCTTTAATTTTTGATTAAAAAGCAATCAGATGGCATGCGATCGTAAATAGAGTAGTAATTTCTAAATTTATTGTTTGTCCGGACGATGTACGTATACTATAATGACAAAATAGGAGTTCATGACTATGTCAAAATCAGAGCGTATCGATATTCGTACAAGCGTGACAGTTAAAGCTTTATTACAGCAAGCTGCAGAAGCTAATCATAAAAGCGTGAGTGAATTTTTGCTTGAGCATGGGCTGATTGCTGCCTCTGAGGCGTTGGCAAGCCGAAAAATTTTTGCTTTAGATGACAAGCAGTGGCAGAAATTTCAAGAGGCACTTGATCAACCCACGAGGCGTAAACCGCGCTTAGAAAAGCTATTGACACAACCAAGTATATTTGACTGAGTATTGCTTTGTCTAAACCCATCATTGAGAAGTTTACAGTAGCACACATCGTCGAAAGCTTTGATTGTGGCACGGCAGAACTTAATCGTTTCCTGATACACCGTGCATTACAGAATCAACAATCCAATAGCGCCACAACGTACGTTGCATGTAAAAATAACACGGTGATCGGATATTACAGTTTGGCTGTCGGGTCCGTTGTACATACAAGTGCGCCAGCACGCATTACCAAAGGCCTGGCAAAGCATCCTGTGCCAGTGATGTTGCTTGCTCGTTTGGCGGTTGACCAGGCAGTGCAGGGTCAAGGGGTTGGAAAAGGATTGCTAAAAGATGCACTGTTGCGAACGACCCAAGCGGCTGACATTGCGGGAATACGTGCGTTATTAGTTCATGCTAAAGATAAAACCGCCCAAAGTTGGTACCAACAATTTGATTTTGACCCCAGCCCAACGGATCCATTACATCTCTATTTATTGCTTAAAGACCTGAAAAAATTACTAATACTGTAAGGAATGGGTGTGCTGTGACGGTGAGACCCCCAGGGCAATCGCTCTATGAAATAACAGATATAACAATAGGTTAGGAAAAAGACCGTTTTTAGGGTACGATTTCGTGCTATAAATATAGCGCGAATTTAACTGTCAAAATAGACAGTTAAATTCTAACTGATTGTTTTTCATGAATATTCATAGAACGATTGCCCTGGTGAGACCCCCGAGCACCGGTCCCAACGCCGATGCTGCATTCCCACACGGGAGTATGGGAATGCAGATCTGATCCAATGTAATTTAGTGGGCTAAGCACCCACCAAAACCTATTGCAGCACGAATGCTGTCGCATCGGTTGGCGCCTCTCTGATGAAGTCGATCTTTTATTTTATCAAGATTCAGCGGTATTGATGGCAAGTTGTCAATATGCACATCAATACCACGTGGCACGTGTCGATGAGTTAGGCCACTGCCTTCGACCAATGTCGCTAACTGACCCGATTTAACTGGTGGGAACCATGATGAATAAAATTATCTTTGATGCAAAAGAGATCACTCCTTCCAAAATCGTTTGTGTTGGCAGAAATTATGTAGAACATATTAAAGAGCTGAACAATGAGCTTCCCTCCGAACCAGTGATTTTTATCAAACCAAATTCTTCCATTGCCGATGAGATTTATTTTTGTCCAGAAGATAAAGTTCATTTTGAAGGTGAAATTTGTTTTCTGGTTCAACAGGGACAGTTGAGCGGTGTGGGTTTTGGTTTTGATTTAACTAAACGCGATGTACAGACCCGCTTAAAAGCCAAAGGGCTGCCGTGGGAAAGGGCGAAGGCATTTACCGGTTCTGCGGTATTTAGTCGTTTTGTGCCTTATGTTGGTGAACTGTCTAGTTTACGCATGGTGTTGACGATGAATCATAACGTCGTTCAGCGCGGAGGTTATGCGCATATGATTTATAAACCCAAAATTATATTGGACGACATCAAACGCTTTTTAACATTGGAAGACGGCGATATCATTATGACCGGAACCCCAAAAGGGGTAGCCGCGATTCATCGAGGGGCTGTTTTTGATGCTGAAATTTATACCGCTGATAAATTATTAATAAGCCAACGCTGGACGGTTAATTAATGTTTTATGGAGGATGCCATAAATCACGAGCCATGCGCACAGCTGTTTCGCGGCCTTGGTAATATCCGAAGATGTGTTGTACTTTACGATAACCCAATTGCTGATAAAATGCTTGCGCATCGGTGTTGTTGGTTCTGACTTCGAGATAAATCACCGAGATGCCGGCGACCAAGGCTGATTTTTCCAACCATTGGACAAGGCGTGTGCCGATACCGTTGCGCTGGTGATCTTCACTCACCGCAAGCAGGTTTAAATGGGCTTCTTCGTAGTCAAAGTCCATGATGGCGAAACCCACCAGGCGATGGTCGATATCCGCCGCTAATACAACGGTGTCAGGGTTGTAAATACTCTTTTGGATACGGGTGGGTGTCCAACACCATAGTAAATTGTTTTCCACAAGGTCGCGTGAGATCATGGCCATAGATTTGGCTTCGGTGACTTTCGCTAATCGTAAATTGGTGTTTTTCATACCGGTGCTATCGTCGTGAATATCATTGGTTGTATGACCCTGTTTTTATTTTATCGTGATTGCGTTGATTAACGCAACGCATATGAATAGGTGAGGGTAGTTGTTGATCTATATTATATTTATTGATGGTATTTTATTCGGAGGATGATTGATATTGTCTCTTATATCCGTTTTGTTGCCCGTGCGTAATGGTGGCGAATTATTAATCGAATCGGTCAACAGTATTCTTGGGCAAAGTTACGTTCACTTTGAGCTTATTATTATTGATGATGGTTCGACCGATGGTGCCATTGATAATATTGCCAACATGGATGAGCGATTAACGATTGTGAGCAATCGTGGTCAGGGTATTGTGGATGCGTTGAATACTGGGTTTGATATTTCCCAGGGTGATTTTATTGCACGTATGGATGCTGATGATATTTCATTGACGCATCGCTTTCAATCACAGATAAATTATTTAAACCGACACGCGAATGTGGGAATTTGTGCCACACAAGTGGAAATATTTAGTGATGATGGAAACATTGCTGGTGGCTACCGTGAATATGAGCGCTGGATTAACCAGCTTTGTGACCCTAAAGATATTGTACGCGAAATTTTTGTAGAAAGTCCTTTACCACATCCGACGGTTATGATGCGGCGTTGGGTGTTTGAAACACTGGGTGGGTATCATGATAGTGTGTGGGCTGAAGATTATGATATGTGGTTACGCGCCTTTGAAAATAACATTGCCATGGGCAAACCAGAAGGGGTGTGTCTTCGTTGGCGTGATCGAATGGATCGAACTTCACGTGTTGAAAAGCGCTATCATAAACAACAATTTTTATCTGCCAAAGCCCATTATCTAGCGCGTACCCTATTAGTGAATCGGGACGTTGTTTTATTGGGTGCGGGACCGAATGGGATTAACTTCTTAAAAGCATTGCGGTGTTACGATGTTAAAGTCAAAGCCTTTATTGATATTGACCCCAAAAAGATAGGCCAATATAAGCAGGGCTTGCCAGTATTGGCGTTGTCCGCGTTAGATCAATACCCGAACGCGTTGTTTTTGGGTACGGTGGCTTCAAGAGGTGCCCGTCAGCGAATTAGAGATCTATTGAATATACAGGGCTTGAGTGAAGGTGATAATTACGTGTTTGCCAATTGAAAATGACAGCTAGAAGGGTATGAAAAAAGGGCTAATGATTAGCCCTTTTTTCACGATACGATCAATGTTTTCGAAGGAATACCTCATGATGATAATGAGAATTTTTCAGTTGAAATCCAGTGATTTTAATCAAGTCATCCGTTCGGCCATCGACAGGGTTACTCGTGAAATCTAACAAGCTATCGGCTTGTTCACCATGTTGGATAATAACATAGGCGACTTCACCGCTCGCATCAAAAATAAATCCTGTCGGTTCTGCTGCTGGATCAATCACTGAAGCAATTCCGATACAGCCATCGGATTTAATATTCCGGTCGGCGCCATCGGGTAAACACGCGATGACTTCGCCGTATTTATGATCTTCTATGACATATAAATTATTTGTTGTTGGCTGAAATGCAAGATTGTCATAACTATTAAATCGACTATCGCCTTCGATAAATCGATTGACTGAAGCCACGGTATAGTCCACATCATTGCCTAAATAAATGAAACCTGTTTTGTCATGGGTGAGCAAGCTAGGATTAGCTGGTACAGGCATATAATCAACAGCACAGTTTATTTCGCCATAGTTATTTGCTTTTTCTCTGCCTGTATTTGCCCAACAAAAACGCTCACCTGCTCCGTCATAGCTAACATCAAGATGTAAATCTTCCGGGCGATAATAACCTGTGGCACCACGATTATTTGCATCCGATCGAGCATTTAACGGGTCGACTTTAACCCAGCTAGCATGTCCCACTTCACAGCCTTGGCCATATTGTGGAAAGCTGGAGCTGCTCGATTCTCGGCATGAAACACTTAATGCATATGTGCTCCCCATGGCTAATGGCGATTGATCCAGTGATTCAATCATCGCATCATCAGTGCGAGGGCTATCAGGTAAAAATTTAAAAATCGCACCGCCATCCGTATCCAGCGCGTTAGAGCCAGGTCGCAGCTCATCTCCGGCGTAAACAACACCGCTGTCGAGTACTTCTAAACCTTCCCACGCCATGGTGGGCAAGTGAATGCGTTGAACAATTTTACTACTTGCTGTGGTGCTGTCAATCGCGGATCGAATATCACCGCTGGAGCGATCCGCCACCCATTCTCTCGTGGTGGTCAGTGGGTCGATGATTTCATAAGCGCGTCCATCGGTGGTTTCTTCTGTGACAAGTACCGTACCCCAAGCCGTTGTCCGAATGCCGTCACATCGACTCATGCCGTATAGGATGGTTTCCACACCACCGGTGTTAACATTAACGCGTTGCACGGCGGCATTCATTCCATCATTACCCGCCGGCGTTTTGCCACTTCGACCCAATTCAATGCAAACCATCAGATGGCTGTAATTTTCTGCATTAGGATAAAAGGCTATCATATCGGCAGATAGCGCAACATTGCGTGTCACATATTCTGCCTTGAGGCCTTTAGCTAATAGAATGCGCTGATCGGCACTGGCCCATTCGCGAGCGACATAATTCATTTCTGTGGCAGCAGAGGATAATGGTTTTTTTACGCCAAACAGTATTTTACTCTGCTCGGTCAACAATCTCTCCACTTGAACCCCAACGTCTGGTTTTCCACCCGCATAACTGACTGTCGAGGCTGCCAACAACAAAGGTAAAGCAATTCGTTTCATGAAATCCTCCAAAACAACGTATAACTCAGAATCGTATTTGATCTATTAATATGTCCAATGCCACCAAGGGATGGGCTGTTAGACACGACGTCTTTTTTGACACAAGCAAGTGTGCGGTTAAATCGTTACAAATACATGACAGTTTTTTTAAAGTTTTGGGGGAATATCAATGGAGGTTGGATTATGCAGCGATACAGTGACTTGGTGTTGCTTGCTTACCGATCAGGGGTGGGGTTTTTTTAGTCAGTCAAGCAGCGGGTTTGAGAAAAATTTTCAGCAAAAATGGCCTCTCAAACCTACATTTCGCATCAGGATATACGAAATGTAGGTTAACTAGTTAGGGTTTGATAACAATGCTATCAATATAAGCCACCACGTCTTCAATTTCTTGTTTGGTCAATTGTAATCCCCATACCGGCATGACGGCTGATCGACCCATGGCTTCTCCTCCCAACGTGACAATTAGCCGTTTGTAATCAGTATTTTTGTCGCTACGCGTGAGATTGGCGGGGGGCGGATTGTATAACACGGAGGAGCGTCCTTTCCCATTGCCTTTGATACCATGGCACAAAATACAATTGGTTTTGAAGACAATTTCACCACGTGATACTGGATTGATAATCATTGATAGGTATTCAACAACATCGGTGATTTGTTCTTCGGATAATTCGTCTTGCCAGGTCGGCATTAAGGCAGAACGTTCGACGGCAACGCCACCGCCACGGATAATTTTTTCGTAGTATGCTGGATCACGGTGCGTGATAGAAAATCTCAGATCGCTATGCAGCATGGTGGAGCGTTCCACACCATCGCCTTTTTTTCCATGACACAACAGGCAATAGGCTTTATATACCATGCTGCCGCGTACGGCTTTTTTTGCTTTTTCTTTGGCTTTGTTGATTTCCATTTTAACGGCTTTACGGGTGTCCACCGCATAGCTGCTATCTATATTGACAATCGTCAAAGCAAAAATGACGATTACGCCTACTGCCAATTGCTTTGGTTTCATTTTTTGTTCCTCATGGTGTGTTCTTGCTAACAATTCGATGGCGAGTATCCAGGTACGATAAGAGAGGGTTAGCCATTTTTATATTTGACTGGATATTCTCTTTCATCGATTTACATTGTCAGCATAGATCATTAGTATTTTGTTACTGGATGTCAACTTCCATATACATTTCTGGATGAATTGCACATTCAATTTCTGCTTTGCCTGGTTTTTCAAATGTCACAGATTTAAATTCGCCAGCCGGATATGAGCCAAGATCAAAGGTTTTTAATTCTGAAAGTGAAAATATGTTATGGAAAAAAGGATCTTGATTTTTGAAGTGAATGGTGTCACCTGCTTGAATGGTGAATTGTTCAACTTTTTGACCATCCTTGACAAAGGATTTGTTGCTTTGCTCAACCGTATATTCAGCGGCGCTAGCGATTGATGCCGTTAATACGGTTGCTAATGCAACGCCGATATGCTTCATGTCAATACGCATCATCATTTATTCTCCTTACCTAATTTATTTAACGGGTAGCTGTGGTATAACGATTTTTATAGGGTCGCCGGTGAGTGATTTTAAAAAGTCAATCAACTGGGATTTTTCTTTTTGGCTCAGATTGAGCTTTTTCATGTTAGGATCTAAATTTCCCATGTTCATCTCGCCACCCCGATCATAGTGATTGATGACTTCTTCCAGTGTTTTGTATTGACCGTTATGCATGTAGGGCGATGTCAGTGCGACATCACGTAACGTTGGGGTTTTAAATGCACCTTTTAGTACTTTGATCGGTTTGATACTATAACGACCTTCGTCTTTGTTGTCTGGTAGGCCAATGTTATGAAAGCCGTTATCAGAAAAATTAAAACCATCATGGCAAGCGATACAGTTAGCTTTTCCTTTGAATACTTTAAAACCTTGAATTGCTGATGGGCTCATGACACCATTAACGCCTTTTAACCAGCGATCAAATGGGGCATCGGTTGAGACAATACTGCGTTCAAAAGTGGCGATGCCCTTGGTGATGGTATCTTTTGTGATTCCTTCATCAGGATAAGCGTTATTAAACAGGGATTGATAACCGACAATGGCTTCTAGTTCTGGAATTAAATGCTCGATCGATTGAGCCATTTCACCACCGGCTTCAATGGGACCTAAGGCTTGTTTTTCCAGTGTTCTGGCACGACCATCCCAGGCCTGGAAACGTTGATAGGCGGTATTGAGAATGGTGGGTGTTGAGCGTGCGAGTATGCCCATGCCATGTCCAATCGCTGTTGGCTGTGCGTCTGACCAACCCAGTGCTGGATTATGGCATGTGGCGCAACTGATGAAATTAGATCCCGACAGGCGAGGATCAAAAAATAATGTTTTACCCAATTCAACGCGCTCAGGTGTGATCATGTTGTTGGCGGGTTGAGGGATTTCGGCAGGGCGTAGGTATTTTTTAATATCCTCTGGGGTGGGTTTACTGGTTTCCGCCCAAGACGATGGGGTGCCAAATAGGATTGACATACTGATTAAAAGGATGCTGAGTGATTTATTGAGCTTTGCTTGAGATAAATAGTTTCTCATTAGGAGACTCCCTAAGTGGCTATATAATAATTGTCATAATTTATTACGAATATATTGATGGATTTCGTTTTGCTCTACTTATACTCTGTTTTCTTGCATCGTTACTTATAATTTAAATTTATCGACGACTTGACCTAAATTTGCGGCGGCTTGGTTAAGTGAAGTTGAATAATCATGTAACGACTCTGTTTGACGGCCATTTTCTGAACTTAAATCAAAAAGTTCAGCAACAGCATTATTAATGCCTTCGACCGCCTGTTCTTGATTGCCAATCATCTTAACGACTTGATGCATTGCATCTCTCAAATAAACGGCTTGATTGCGGCTGGCGCCAGTATCTTTCTCGACATGTTGTAATAAAGTGATATTTTCACGTGATTCTTCAACGGAGTTTTCTAACTGTGCCACTGCATGGGAAACGCTGGTTGATATGGTTTCCACCAAATTCGAAATTTCCGAGGTGGCGGATTCTGTTCGAGTAGCTAACTCTCGTACTTCGTCGGCTACCACAGCAAAACCCCGTCCCATTTCGCCGGCGCGAGCCGCTTCGATAGCTGCATTTAGTGCAAGCAGGTTAGTTTGCCCAGAAATGTCGCGGATCGTTTTGGTGATGCTGGTAATTGTTTCGGCTGTTTTTGCGAGTTCACGAGTGACTTGTGCGGTGTTTTCCATATTTTGCTGGAACCGTTCAAAGTTTACCGCCGTTTCAGTAATTTTTTTGACAGTTAGTTCAGAGCTATCTGCGGTTTCCTGAGCACGTTCGGCGGCTTGTTCTAGCTCATTGACCGCACTGGATGTGGTGGTGCGCACGGTTTCAGATTCGTCTTTGATGCCTTTGACACTATTATGCAATTTAGTAAAAATGTCATGCATCTGATCTGCTGATTGCGCCACACTGTTTGCTTCTTTGTTGAGTGTGCCTGTTCCACTATGAATGTGGGTGACAATGCAATGCAAGTCCGTTACGGTTTTATTCATGGCTTCAACCATGCGCCCGACTTCGTCCTTGCCCGCATTTTCCAGGGTGAATCGTAAGTCACCATTGGACAAAGCATACATTGCTTTTTCTAGTTGAAACATAGGTTTCACAGCAAAATGACTGAGAAGCAAACTAAGAATCAAGCTGCTCGCAAATCCAAATAGCATAAAACCACCAAGCACGAGGACGGTTTGTTTACTTTTTACTTCAATATCACGGATGACTTGACTGGTTTGTTGTCGTTGTTCTTCAATCAGTTGTTTGGCGAGTTCGTCAACGCGTTGAAAATCATGCTGCATTTGTTTTTGAACAACCAATGCTTCGGAGTCTTTATTTTTGCGTGCAAGTTTGATGATGTCTATACGTTTGGGTTTAAGTTTTTCCACCAGTTTGCTGAGTTCGTTAACCTGGGGATTGTCTGGCATTGATGCTGCCAGTGTTTGAATCTTTTCATCTAATGCACTGGCCGCACGGATAGCGGCGACGGCGGCTGTGCGAATTTCTTTGGAATCGACATGCCCGATCACATCGGCTTGTGCACGGCTCATATTTAATAAGGCGACTTGGGCATCCTCAACAATATTCATATGTGCTGTTGATTTGATGTGGGCTTCATTGCTTTCTTTACTGAGTTTGATGATGGAGTAGGCACCGATGCCACCAACTAACAATGTGCCTAGCAACAAGACGCCTGCTAGCCCTAGTATTTTGGTTCTCCAATTGAATTTCCCGAGGAATTGTTCAAATTGCTGAATCATGTATTGTTGTCCCTGTGACTACTTGTACTCAGTACCGCTATCAACGATGGCTTTCAGGTCTCGTTTTGGGTTTGTCTTCGATTAATACTTGAGCAAAACATTCTTTCAATTGCATCGGCATTACCGACGGTTATTATGTGATCGAGTTGATTGTATTTAAGCTAAGTCTATATTTCGGTCTATCTGATTTACCATAACGTCAACATTGAGTAATTCTTGATATCTTTCCCATTTTAAAATAGTGAGAATGTTTATATGGTTGAAATTTATACGGTATCTGTTGAGTGAGTGCTGCATTTGCTGGCAAAGTTGCAGCTTATGGGGATATGATATTCATTGATGGTTGAATCAGGAAAGCGGTAGGTGCTTTAAAAAATGGTTCGCTAAAATGCTATTTATGCAAGGCGTCATGGCTAGTACGGTTTATACAGTGTGAATCGCGATTTTTACTCATTTCTAAAACGGCTTTTTAGATGAAACTACAAGTGTTAAGTGATTTACATATCGAGTTTGAGAGTTTTGAGTTTGAGCCGAATGAGGCCGATGTATTGATTTTGGCCGGGGATATACACGTTAAAGATAAAGGGGTGCTTTGGGCGCTGGAAAATATCAAAGACAAACCTGTTTTGTATGTGCTAGGAAATCATGAGTTTTATGGTAAGAGTTATCCGAAACTTGTTACATCTTTAAAAGAACTCACCAAAGACACCAATGTTCAGATTCTTGAAAAAGACACGGTAACCATCGATGGGATTAATTTTATGGGGTGTACGCTCTGGACAGACTTTGAGTTGTTTGGCGATCCAAGGTTAACGGGGTATATGTGTCAACAAATAATGACTGATTTTAGAAAAATTAGAATATCGCCTAATTTCTCTAAACTTCGTTCACTGGATGTAGCTAACATTCATCGCCAGTCAATCACCTGGCTAAAGCAAGAGCTGCAAAAGCACGCGGGAAAAACCAATGTGGTGATTACTCATCATGGACCAAGTCCCATTTCTTTACCCGTCAACAATCAAAAAGAGGTGGTGAGTGCCGCTTATGTTTCGCGTTTGGAGCCTGTAATAAAACAGTATCATCCAGCTGTTTGGTTTCATGGGCATTTACATAACAGTTCAAACTATCATATTGGTAGTTGTCAAGTTATATGTAATCCAAGAGGATATCCAGGTGAAAGGAATCCGGAGTTTAAGGAAGCATTGATCGTTGAGGTATGAGTTTTCCGAAATATGATATTCCCGTAGCGAACGATTGCTGGGTGTCAGGTGTTGTTTAAAAAATTCGAGAGGAGTAAAAGAGAAGGAAAAAATGACTGAAAAAGTAGGTGTGATGAATGTCTATGGTTTGCTATGGATATAAAATTTTAATGTGTGTGTTTTTCTGAAATTATTTGTTGTTTGGATACTTTTTAACTTTTTTAAAAGGATGAATATCAATGAAGTTAGCAATATTAACGATTTTTTTGGTTGTTTTTTCTTCGGTCGCTATAGCGCATAATAATGGCACACATCGCATTAAAAGCAAGAACAGCCCAACGGAAACCATGAATAAGATTGAAGGCGTGGTCAAAGAAAAAGGCATGAAAGTGTTTGCCCGCATTGATCATGCGGCGGGGGCGGTGAGTGTTGGTCAAACGTTACCGGCGGCTGAGTTGCTTATCTTTGGCAATCCTAAAGGTGGCACACCGCTCATGCAATGTAACTTACAGGTTGGGCTTGATTTACCTTTGAAAATATTAGTATGGTCAGATGATAAGCAGCAAACCTGGATTAGTTATAATGAGCCAGCCTATTATGCAAAGCGCTATCAGTTGGGTGAGTGTGGTAACAAGGTGATCACAAAAATAACTAATTTATTAGAGTTAATCACCTTGGTGGGATCGAAATAACGGTTGTTGTTACAAGTAACCATTAATTAATGATCATGAGGGGTGTCGGTGTCATGGGAGTGCTGGTCATCGATATCGTCAATGCTTTCACGTCGCTGAATTGGCGCGGGCGCGTGCTCAGTATCGTCGTGTGAATGTTCGGCTGATGAGGGTTTTTTGGCGTGGTCATGATCGCCGTGGTCGTGTTGGTGACCTTCTCCTTCCGATGAGGGTAATGCCATGACACCTAGGCCATGCCGATATACTAGTTCTCCGCCTCGCCATGCGGTAGACATTAGTAATACGGTGGCGACAATGAGTACGCCAACAAAAACGAATGGCGGCTCAACTCGCTGGCGGTATTGCTGGACAGCCCATATCGCTAAAGGAATAAAAACAAACAGGGTGGCTAATGCCCAGTATTTATGGTTGGTCATCGCCACGTGTGACGGGGTATCGTGGTCGACCGAATTATAGGCTAACCAACCAGCAGATACCGTACCAAGGGTGATTAATGTGCCTATCCATAAGTTCCAATTGGCTGCACTTATCCACTGAGCTCGCCAGGGGTGTTGTTTAAAGGCCAGCGATAAACAATAAAATAATGTGGAAATGGCCAATAATGCCACGGTGAAATGGACAAATATCGGATGCCAATTTGGAATGATCTCTATCATGTCTATAGTCCCTTTGTTCTGGAGGCGTGTTTTAAGCGAGTTGAGGAACGCTATTGTAAAACAAAATAGCGACAATGATTCTTTCGGTTTTGTTCCATCGAATCGGTCAAATATAACCCAACGCTGATCGCAAGAAATCCCATTGTATGACGCTGTTAAGGATAGTCAAATTTAGCTTGATATATTAATGACAATTTGGTTATGCTATATGCTCGAATCTTTTTATTATTGGCCGATACCCTTCGCATCATGTGCAGTCATCCCAGTGATCGTTATATAAGCTTGTTGTTGGCAGTGATTTTAATCATTGCACCGATTGCTATGGCGTTTGCTGGACCCATGCAATCAATGACGGCCAATGATCAAAAAATGCACATGTGGTCAATGAATAAGGATGCCAGCACTTCGTTGGACACGCTGAGTGATCATTCGTCTCACCCATCAGAGGCAGATAATAGCTCTCATCAAGATGCCTCCTGTGCTGATCAATGCGAGCATTGTGACTATTGCCACGGGGCGACGATTCGCCTACGTATTGTCGCATGTGCAATGATCTCAGCCTCACCATTATCTTCTTTCACTCCAATGATTGGTATTGACCTTGACGTCGATATCAAACCTCCGAAACTATCTATACTCGTAGCGTCTGATATTTAGGCTTTATTGCTCGCCTATTTTCGCCCTGGCGGCGTTGAAACTTCTCGCAATAAGAATGACTATTACTCGTCGTTTCGCCTTGCCAGAACAAAAATATGCACCGCACTCAACACCTAAATATCAAACGCTACGAGTATATATCCCTTTTAAGTTAACATTGTTTTGAGTGTTTCAAGCGATTGAAATGCATCCATGCTCATGTTAGAAAATTATTTTTCGAGCGTTATTTGATCGTTTGTAATCGATATCATTCTGAAAGTTTTGGTGGAATTATATGGTATTCGCCTATGCCTTTAGCTGCGATATGTCAGAGGATTGTTGTGAATGAAAAAGCATTATTTTAATCATCTATTGTGGATGGGTTTTATTATATTTCTAATCAATGCGATCGCTTATGTGGCACCGGCCAAAGCTGAGCTTGAAGTCCCTCACATCGCTAAAAATTCAAATGAGCTAATGCCGCTAGCTAAAGCAATCCAGCAGGCGTTGTCAGCCAATCCTGGCGTGTTAAAAAAACAAGCGCAAATGCATGCCATGCAGCAAATACCCGCTCAGCAGGCGGCATTCCCCGAACCGCAATTGAAATTGAATGTGGCCAATTTGCCATTGGATGATTTTTCATTAAATCAAACACCCATGACGCAGCTTCAAATCGGAATTAGCCAGCTGATACCTTATCCTGGTAAATTACAATTGCGTCGGCAAAGTGCCGAGCTAGAAGCCCAAGCCGCCACGGCTCGGGTGCAAGAAACTAAAACCCAATTGATCCACTGGGTGAGCGCTCGATGGTGGCAATTGTTATATTTAGACAAAGCCTTGGTAACGGTACGGCGCAACCATCAATTGTTGCAGCAACTGATCGATGTGGCGCAAACCAAATATGCCGTCGGGCAAGGTTTGCAACAAGATGTATTACTCGCTCAAGTGGAACTGTCACGCTTGCTTGACAATGAATATCAACTCGATGCTAACCGGCGCATCAGCAGTGCCCAATTCAATGCACTGTTAGGCCGTGATACCTCCATACCCGTGGTATTGCCCAGCCAAGTCTCGGAACAATTGCCAACCTTAACTTCAACGGAGCGTCTCATACTACTGGCAGAACAGCATCGGGCAGAACTCCAGTCTAGCCATTATCAAGTGCAAGCGGCACAGCGTCGCATCGCCCTCGCCAAAAAAGATTATTATCCTGATTTTCGGGTGGGGGCAAATTACGGTTGGCGAGATGATTTAACGGACTTGGTGAGTGTGCAATTCTCTGTGAATTTACCAATCTATACGGATAAACGCCAAGCGCCTGCCCAAGACCAACGCACTTACGAGTGGCAATCACAAAAGTATGCGCTGGAGGATTTACGCAATCAGATTGCAGAACAAATCACCGTTAAGTTGGCGGAATTTCAGCGCGCCCAACAACAAGCGAAACTTTATCAGCGAAGTATCATACCCCAAGCCAGTCAAACGGTTGACGCCATGTTAGCTGGATATCAGGTTAACAAAGTGGATTTTCTTAATGTATTACGTGCCCAAATGACTTTGTTAAACTATCAAACGCAATATTGGCAAGCCATTAGTACGGCGAATCAAGCCTTGGCTGCGCTGAATGCGGTCGTCGGCAGTGAGGTAACAAATAATGAATAAAAAAGTTGTTTTCATTGGTATTGTCGCATTGATTTTTGGGGCCGTGGGTGGCTATTGGGTGGCTTTGAACCCGCATTTAAAGTCATGGCTGGATAGTCATATTTTTAAGACCACGATGACGGAAAGTGAGCCGGCGGATATGACATCGGAGCGGCGAGCATTGTTTTACCGTAACCCTATGAATCCAGCCATTACCTCGCCGGTACCGGCTCAGGATGAAATGGGTATGGATTATATACCGGTTTATGCCGAGGCGAGTGGTCAGCGGGGTGATGAACCGGCTGGCACGGTCACCATTGATCCTGTTACTGTACAAAATATTGGTGTCCGTGCTGCAGAAGTTACCCGGCGTAGCATCGCCAGGCGCTTAGATGCATTGGGGCGAGTGGATTTCAATGAGGAGCGCTTGGCTCGATTACATCCCAAAACAACCGGCTGGATTGAAAAACTGATGGTGGATGAAACCGGCGCGTTAGTCAACAAGGACAGTATGCTATTGAGTATCTATTCGCCGGATTTGGTAGCGGCGCAACGAGAATATTTAATTGCGTTAAGTAATTGGGATGTGGTGAAGAACAAAGCATCTTCCCAGCTGAAGCAAACCACGCAAATCATGCTAGAGAGTAGCCGGGAACGGCTGGAGTTATTGGATGTGCCCAGTCATCAACTCAAAGACTTAGAAGAAACCCGGCGTATTCGTAAATACTTGCACATTCATTCACCTTTCGTGGGCACCATTATGAACATTGGCGCACGAGAGGGGCAATATGTGACGCCGAAAGATCAATTATATTTGATTGCTGATCTCCGTCGAGTCTGGGTTTATGTTGAGGTGTATGAAGATGAGCTGCCGTGGGTGAAAGTAGGGGATCAGGTGGAAATGCGAGTCAGAGCGGCGCCAGGGCATGTCTTTAAGGGGAAAGTGCGTTTCATTTATCCTTATTTAGATGGTAAAACACGCACTGTACGAGTCCGTTTGTCGTTTGCTAATCCGGACTTAGTACTGAAGCCGGGAATGTTTGCCAATGTTGTGTTATACGCAGACCCACAACCGGATGCCATGGTCGTGCCCAGTGAGGCGATTGTACGTTCGGGCAGTCGTGAACAAGTGTTTGTGTTGCGAGGCGCGGGTAAGTTCGAACCGCGTGAAGTTAGCATCGGGTTGAGTGCCGAGGGATTTACTCAAATCTTAAAGGGTGTCGAGGTGGGTGAGCAAGTGGTGACATCGGCGGTCTTTTTGATTGATTCGGAATCCAAATTACGTGAAGCCACCGCCAAAATGATGGAAGCCATGCAAGTGAGTGAGTCCTCAGCCAGTAGCGCGGATATGGACATGTCTGATATGTCCATGGAACCGGAAACAGCGCAAGACCCAAGCATGAATATGGATGATATGGATATGTCAGACATGCAGATGTCAGAGTAGGGGGGGCGCTTCATGATTAAATCCATTATAGAGCGTTCTTTAAAAGAAAAATTTCAAATTTTACTGGCGGCTTTTTTACTGGTCGTGGTCGGCATCTGGGCATTACGTAATATACCGCTGGATGCGATTCCTGATTTATCCGATGTGCAAGTTATCGTGTTTACCGAGTATGCCGGTCAAGCACCTCAGGTGGTGGAGGATCAAGTTACCTATCCATTAACGACCGCCATGTTAGCGGTACCCAACGCAAAAGTAGTGCGCGGTTATTCATTTTTTGGTTTTTCTTTTGTGTATATTATTTTTGAGGATGGCACCGATATTTATTGGGCGCGTTCGCGGGTGCTGGAATATTTAAATTATGTCAGTGGCCGGTTACCTGCCGATGTGAATCCCAGTCTGGGGCCGGATGCCACGGGTGTGGGTTGGATATATGAATATGCGCTAGTGGATCGCAGCGGCCAGCATGATTTAGCCCAATTACGTTCTTTGCAGGATTGGTATTTGCGTTATCCATTACAGACCGTGGCGGGGGTCTCGGAAGTCGCTTCGGTGGGTGGCCATGTGAAGCAATATCAGGTGGAAGTCGATCCCAATGCCTTGTTGGCCTACCATATTCCCTTGTCAAAAGTAAAACACGCGATTCAGCGTTCCAATCGTGATGTGGGTGGGCGCCTAATCGAAATGGCCGAAACCGAATACATGGTGCGTAGCTTGGGATATATCAAATCCCTGGACGATCTCAAAGGGATTCCCGTGGGGGTCGACGATAATGGCACGCCCATTCGATTGCAAGATGTGGCGCATGTGCATCTCGGCCCCGAATTGCGCCGAGGGGTGGTCGAATTGGATGGTGAAGGCGAAGTCGCTGGTGGCGTGGTGATCATGCGTTATGGCGAAAATGCCTTAAAGACCATCCAGCGGGTACGTGCCAAACTGGCTGAACTTGCCACGGGTTTGCCTGAGGGGGTGGAAATTGTGCCGGTTTATGATCGGGGTGACCTCATCGAGCGAGCGGTGCGAAATTTAGCAGAAAAGTTGATTGAAGAATCCATTGTGGTCGGCGTGATATGTATTTTATTTTTATTGCATGCCCGTTCCGCCTTGGTGGCCATTGTGACCCTACCTATAGGGATTTTGATGGCTTTTATTGTCATGCAATGGCAGGGCATTAATGCCAACATTATGTCATTGGGAGGCATTGCCATTGCCATTGGTGCCATGGTGGATGGCGCCATTGTGATGATCGAAAATACCCATAAGCATTTAGAAAATGCGGCCCGCAACAAAGGGGCTAAGTTAAGCTCCGATGAGCGTTGGCAAACCGTAGCGGTAGCCTCAAAAGAAGTCGGACCCGCGTTGTTCTTTTCATTGTTGATTATCACCGTATCCTTTTTGCCTGTATTTACCTTGCAGGCGCAAGAAGGGCGTTTATTTGCACCGCTGGCGTTCACCAAAACCTATGCCATGGCAGCGGCGGCCATTTTAGCGATTACCTTAGTGCCGGTACTCATGGGTTATTTTATCCGAGGTAAAATTTTACCGGAAGCTAAAAATCCGGTGAATCGCTTGCTTCATTGGCTGCATGCACCGATATTAGCCACAGCCATTCGTTACAAAAAAATCATCCTGTTATTGGCGGTGATGTTGTTAGTTGCGAGTAGCTACCCGGTGACCCAACTTGGTAGTGAGTTTATGCCGCCGTTAGATGAAGGTGACATCCTTTATATGCCGACAACCTATCCCGGTTTGTCGATCACCAAAGCCAAAGAGATTTTGCAACAAACGGATAAGATACTAAAAACGTTCCCTGAAGTTCGCTCTGTTTTTGGTAAAGTTGGCCGAGCAGATAGTGCCACTGACCCGGCACCTCTGTCAATGTTAGAGACCACGGTGCGGCTTAAACCCCGTGATCAATGGCCTGATCCTAACAAAACCACTCAGCAGTTAATGAACGAAATGGATAGGGAAATTAAATTTCCAGGATTAGCCAATGCCTGGACCATGCCGATCAAAACCCGGATCGACATGTTATCGACCGGAATTAAAACACCGATTGGTATCAAGGTCAGTGGCCCAGACCTCAACGTCTTGGAAAAGGTCGCCGGTGATATTGAACAAACATTAAAAACCTTACCTGATACCTTATCTGCGTTTGGTGACAAGGCAGCGGGTGGATATTATTTAGATTTTGATATTAATCGGGACGAAGCCGCAAGATACGGTTTAACCATTGGTGATGTACAAGACATTATCCAAAGTGCCATTGGTGGCATGAATATTACTCAAACCGTTGAAGGTTTGGAGCGCTATCCGGTGAATCTCCGTTATCCGCGAGAATTGCGGGATAACTTGGAACAACTACAACGTGTCTTAATCCCGGCGCCTTCGGGGGCACAAATTCCGTTATCACTGGTGGCGGATTTGCATTTAAGGCGTGGGCCGCCTGCCATTAAAAGTGAGAACTCACGCCCCAATGCTTGGGTCTATGTGGATATTAAGACATCCGATATTGGCGGTTATGTGGCGCAAGCCAAACAGTTAGTGACGGCTCAAGTGAATATACCGGCCGGTTATACGATCGTGTGGTCGGGACAGTTTGAGTACATGGAGCGAGCGGCTAATCGTTTAAAAATGGTGGTACCGCTCACCTTGTTGATTATTTTTCTGTTGCTGTATTTTAATTTTCGTAATGTGACAGAACCGCTAGTGGTGATGCTGTCGATTCCTTTCGGTTTAATTGGCGGCTTTTGGTTAATTTACGGGTTGGGATTTAATCTTTCGGTGGCGGTGGTGGTGGGTTTTATTGCGTTGGCGGGGGTGGCGGCAGAGATTGGGGTGTTGGTGTTAACGTTTATCGATCAGGAGATCGCACGACAACGGCACAAAAAATCCTTGGCATCCAAGCAACAAAATACACCAATAACGCATGTGCGACTGAGCAAACAAGAAATTATGTCGGCCGTGCATGTGGGGACTTCGGAACGGGTGCGCCCCATTGCCATGACGGCGACAGCGATTATTGCAGGTTTGTTGCCGATTATGTGGAGTTCGGGAACAGGTTCTGAAGTTATGCAACGTATTGCGGCCCCGATGGTGGGAGGTATGCTAAGCGTTACCATCTTGAGTTTACTGGTATTGCCGGTGATTTACGGATTGGTATTGCAATGGCAGGAAAGGTTTAGAAATACACCGACAACATTTTAATCGATGATGACTCAATAGAGGAGTTTGTTAATGATCCATAAATTAAAAGTAGTAACCCAATTGACTTTGGTTATGGGGCTTGCATTATCTACGTCGATGGTCATTGCTGCAGAAGGGCATAATCATGATCACGGCAACAAAGCGGCGGATGGCCATACAATGGATGGCATGTCGGGTGACATGTTTTTAAAAAAACTGCCTATTGACGGGTATGATGTGAGTTTTCATGTGATGGAAGCTCAAGCGGGCATGAGTCATGGGGGCAGCCATAATTTAATGATTAAAGTCGAGCAAGGCAATAAGCTCGTTGAGAGTATAAAAATCAATTCGAAAGTCATTCACCCGAATGGCAAATCAGAATCAAAAATGCTGATGAAAATGGGCGATTGGTTTATGGCGGGCTATGATTTGGGTCATGCGGGAAAGCATCAATTGATGATATTGTTTAAAACCGACGATGGCAAATCTCATAAAGGGGGTGTTTATTATCCATAAAATTACTACGGCCCACGGGTTAGTTTTAGGCGTAACCCAACAATGGCTGTGACGATTTCTCGTTCCCACGCTCTTGCGTGGGAATACAGACTCGGCGTTAGCGGTAAGGCAAGGTGATCAACCGGCGCTCATTCGCCTTAACGTAATGACAGTGCCGGCCAATAGTGGTAATACACCTAATAATGAAACGACAGTGGCACCAACTGGCAAGTCATACTGTACCGCAACAAACAAACCAGCCAGTGAACCGGCGATACCTAATATCCAACTGAGTAACAGTCGTGCCTTGAAAGATTGTTGGATTAACGAAGCGCTGAATGCTGGGATAATTAGTAGGGCAAAAACCAATAATACCCCAGCGACTTTGACGGCTAGCGTGATGATTATGGCGAAGGATAAAAAAAACAGAAATTCCCAGTATGTTCGGGATTTTTCAAATTGTTTTGCAAAGCTAAGCTGATAAAATTTTTGTCGATAAATATAATGAAATACGGCCACCATCAGATAAAGTATGGCGATGACGATGATTTCCTGCCAACTGACCCACAAGATATTACCATTTAACATGGATTTTAGTTCCTCCATACCCTGAGCCGAGCGACTGAGGATAACGATCGATAAGGCGGCAGAAACCACATAAACACAACCGATGGTGACTTCTCTTGTGGTGGTGTTTTGAATACGATGAAATTGGGAAAACATGGCCGCAGCAATGAAGGTGGCGGCAAACGCATAAATTTGTGCGTTTATCCCATGGGCTTGCTCACCCATCAAAAAAGCAACACTGGTGCCGAGCGCGGCAATTTGCGCGAGTGCCAAGTCCGCAAAAATGATTCCTCTCGCCAAAATGTGCAAACCAAAATAACAGTGTGTTAGCAGTAAGCACAGCATCATGATAAAGGCCGGTAAAAGTATTAACCAGACATCCATCATTGCACCACTTGAAATGAGTTAACAATGGCGTCAAACAACTGAAAGTAGTTTGTTATCTCGGGTCGTGCGCCAACTGACTGGGGAATGATGGCGACCTTGATGTGGGTTTTTCGTTTTAGAAAATCAGCTGAGCGTTGCTCATAATAGGGTTCCATTATCAGCCACTGAATATTTTTTTTGTGAATCAATTGCACGAGATTGGCAAGGTGGGTAGCGCTGGGGGAAATACCGGGTTTTGGTTCCAGTTCTTTTTCAATCATGAATTGGAAAAAATCAGCCAGGTATAACAGCGAATTATGATAGGCAATGACCGGCTTGTTGTGCAAAAACATCAAAGCTTGTTGCCATTGCTGCTTTTTCTCTGTCAGTTGGCTTGCAAAGCGGGAAAAATTTTCATGATAAAAATCGGCATGGTTGGCATCTAATTGTGACAGCCGGTTTTTGATCGCTTTTGCGATGAGCAATCCATTGTCGGGGTTTAACCAGTAATGCGGATTACCGGCGGCATGGACATCCCCCATGGAGCGGTCAATGTGAGTATGTGAGCGTCCCAGAATTTTGACCGATTGGGATAAATCCAGATACCCCGGTTTACCCGGTTGTACTTTTGCATTTCGCGAGGAGCGCAATACGGCCGGTAACCACGCGCTTTCCAAGTCGGCGCCAATTAACAGCAATAAGTTAGCGGAAAAAACTTTATGTATCATGCTGGGTTTTGCTTCTGCATAATGTGGGTCACGGGTTCCTGGTGTGAGCGAAACGACTTGTACTTGGTCTGCACCGATAGCTTTGGCAATGGCTGCCAGATCTTCGGTGGTGCTCACAATTTTGAGCACGGCGTATGAATTATTAAAACAAAACATCCATAACAGACAGCATAAGGGAATAAATATATTTTTTTTCATGGTCTATTCCTAAAATTTGTGTGCCATATGTGCGCCGATCGTATACTCAAATTGTAACCAGAGACTGTGTGCCGATTCATCCAGATGGTCTGCCCGATCATAGTTATATTGCAAGCGAATCTTACTGAATTCGCTCGGATAATAAGACAGATTGCTGGAAAAACGCTGGCGTTTGTCGCGCAGGAAATCAATTTCCTCCTCCGCATGCTCATCATGGTGTGGGTCTTCAGCGTCGCTGTGTTCATAACGCAAGGCAAACACCCAGGCGGGTTTGAAGCCCCATTGCACATAACTGAAAAAACCGCTGTCTTTCAAGGTTTGTGGTTCGGGGTGGGAGTTATCACCCGCTTGATAATCTCGGTGCATCCATTCGGTATGCCAGGCGACAAACGGAAACCCTTTGTTTGTTCTGGCGGGTTGCCATTTGAGATAAATGTCCAAGCCATAGATGAAAGTTTCTGTTTTTAAACCGGTGTTGTTCGGACCATACAAACCGGAAATACCGAAGTTGGCACTGAGTGTCTCTGATAAATCCAATCCGTTAAGCCAGCGCGTTGCATAAAGGAAATCTTCCAGACCGTTCACCGGTCTGTCTACTATCTCATATTCTGCGAATGTGGCGGTGTCGTCTTGTTCATGACCATGGCTATGCGCTGAACCTTCACCCATAAAACTGTGGGTTGTTTCGCCGTTGGCATTTTGTACCGTAAAATAAATTTCTGAATACCAGGAGGCTGGCATCAGCCAGGAAAGCCGGGCACCTTGACTACGTAAACCGTCAGCCCCTAACAATCGACTGGCAATGACTGGTTGATCAACAAAAGCCCAGGCGTGGGGATGTTGGTTATTAAAACGCCCAAACGCAGTATAAAACTGACCCGCTTTAATTTGCAGACCGGCAGGTAAGGCGCGGGACAAAAAAAACGCTTCTTCCAACTCCACAACCGATTCGCCGTTGGCGGAAATCAGATAAATAATATTGGCTTGTGCATCAAAAAAGGGATCAACCGCCGCATTCAATGACAGTTCGACATTTTGCACCGTAAAACCCAAACGATTAGGGTCATGCCCCCCGGCCTGTAATTTGGCCAAAGTGTCATTGCCTACCGTAGCACCACCGGCCGTGGTCAGTGCTGACAAACCAATTTGCAAACCATCAGCGGTTTGCGCAGAAACAAAATGACTATTAATAAACAAGAGTGTTAACGTTAGTAAATTACCGTAATGTAAAAGCTGAAATCGCATAAACTTATCCAAATCAATTGATCAATGAAGACACTGGAAAAATCAGCTCGACGGCAAAACGTACAGCATGGCGGCTGTGTTTTTGTTAGACGAATATCGGTATGAAAAAATAGAAAAGCACTGTTGACATGGAGTGTATACCACACGCTGAATCTATTTTTAAAGCAAGCCGAATTGCGTCAGCCAATAGAGCTGAAAATGTAAAATTGAAAATGATTCAGGCGAGCGGTGGTGCTCGGGAGATAAAAGAAAAGCCGGGATAAGCCGCAACAAATCGGGCAATGTTCTGAGTGGTTTGCCAGACATAGCCATTGTTGTTAAAGTTTTGAACCGAGGTAGGGTAGAGCGAATGTGGATTGTGCCCTTTGAGACAAAATTCACACTCAGTAGACTCAGGATGGCTGACATCAGGCATATCATGTTGGCTGATATGCCCCAGATAAAAAATAAGCAACACTAACATTAGCATGGGCTGCCAACGCCAATGGTGGTTAATTTTTATCGGATCAGGGATTGCCATAATGCGGTTATTATAGACCAATAATATTTTAGTTGGAATCTAAAAACAGACATTGAACAGCCTGTTATTTGATCTCGATTGGTTGTTAATTGCTGAGTCTTTGAAAACTTAGGGTTAAAATTTAAACCGTAAGCCACTATTCAAGCCAGGATCAATGTCAAAGCTGCCATCTTCGATATTTAGTCGGTTTTTTGCGTTTGCTGATATTTTCTCCATCAGGATAGGTTTGAATTTTTGCAAAGAGCTGGCTTATACTTCTTTTTCTCTAGCCCACTAGATAAGTGAGAATTTAAAAAATGAATGCGCTCAGCCAGATTTTTATTGCACTCGTTGCCTTGCTAGTCATACAAACCAGTGTGCTGGCAGCAACCGAAATCAGTCCCGGTATACTCTATCAAGGGGGCACAAAACTGATTGCCTCTGACTATGGCGTCGAATTCGATGTTCCGCAGGGGTGGCAGGCCTTGCTACCGGAAGATAGTGATGTATTGATGATGGAACCGGTTGGTGGTGTAGCGCGTATTGTCATTTCTGCGGTTACTAATAGTAGCGAAAATGCCATACAACAGCTCATGAGCGAAAGCCAGCCACTGGAGGCTGACAGTCAGTTAATACCAGGTGGAAGAGTCACTAAAAAAGGTCGGATTTTTTTTCAATCTTTCAGCGTGCGGGGCTCGAATCCACAAAATTTGGCGGCAACTGCTTATGCAAGGCTTGGCCATAACAAAACGGCTTTTTATGTGATGTTACTTGAGCCTGTCAACCAGGATAAATATAAAACTATTAACCGATCACTGGTGGATTCAGTAAGATTTAAACAGTTAACGTCTTCAAGCGTGGCCAGCCTGGACAAAGAGAACTGGGAGCAACAGCTTAAAGGCCGTAGTCTGAAATATCTCAAGACTGAAGGTGGATTATCTGAAGAAAAGCAAATCTACTTATGCAGTAACTACACCTTCAGCTACTACGAAAATAGCAATTATTTAAGCAGTGATGTATATACTGACTTCAGTTCCGCATCACAAAACCAGCAAACAGGTAGCTGGAAGATAAATGGCAATACCATTTTGTTGACGTGGGAAGATGGCTCGACAACCAACTCCACGCTTAGCAGACAGAACGCCCAGGGTGAATCCGGAACCTTTGTTGATGGACAGCGATGGTTTCAGGTTGAAAATAGCGTTTGTCGTTAAGGAATGGGCGACGCAATAATTTTCCGGTTTCGCATCCCATCTTCCTTGCCTAAAGCATTGACTGTTGGTGCTTGTAGGGACATCGGTACCAACAGTCGTTACTCAGAACGAAGCAATACAAATCCAATCTGAACACCAAGCAGCGAAGTTATTACTCCCCCTCATTTCTTACGCATTTAAAAACACTGTCATTGTAATGTTCGCGGTTTTTCATTTTCTTGTCAAACTATGCACTTGATTAAAAAATATCAATTTTGATCAAAGAGTGTCATTTCTTAACCGATAATTCTAAAACCAGTTAGCGCAGTCGTTTGCCTAACGATTAAATGGTTTTGGGGAATTTCATCATTTTTTTCATATCGTTGACCGTGGATATTGTTTAATGATTCAGTGTGAAAATGTAAGTGCATCATTGGCTTATTTGGATTGGTATCAAGCACGTCGTGAACAGGCAATACCGACGGTTTCTGTTTTAGTTGGCACAGAAACGATAACCATGGCTTGTTGGCAATCGTGGTGTGCGGAGCGCTCATATTGGGTGTTGCGAAATACAATAGTGACGTTGCCACAAATTATTGCCAACTGGCTCACACAATATCATACCCAACATAAATTAATGCAGGACATTAAGTCATTTTTTGTCGCGCATTTAGGTGACTCATTCGACATATTATGCGATTACAGCACTCAGCCAAACGGTGATGAAATTGAAGCATTATTCCGGGAAACTGTTTTTTGTGGGCAAAGATCGCAAGTTTTTTCTGTATTTTCAGTCTTGATTGAACAGCTTTTACAGCGTGATTGTGAAGTGCAAGCATTATGGGAAAAACTATCAACACTTGTGCAATACAAAAAAATCACTTGGGAAACTATTTTGCAAAGCTTGTTATGGGTGTTAGGAAAAAATGGATTGCCTGCTTTGTTATTTTATCGTGAAAAAAATTGTCCGTTACCGCCAATCGATTGGTTGAACTTGTTGACTGGTGCTTTAGAACGAATTTCATCGGTTGAAGTAAAGATGCCGATAGCTGTGGTCATCGATAAACAACTATTTGAAACCTATCGCACTGAATCAATGGAATCGCGTGGTAAGGCAATATTATGTGAAACAGTGCTGGCGCTGGTCGACGACAGCGAATGTCAGGCACTTGATAGGCCTGAGACGGTGGTGGAAAACTTAGATCCATTAAACCAAATGGAAAAAATCGAAGAGCTAGCAAGGTCAAGACCTGCATCCACAAATCGAGAAACTTTTATGGATGAAGATGTGGATCGGGCACGTAGTATTGCCGAACGCTTGCTTTATGAAGCCTTGAAAAAGCTGCCGCAGACTAGCGGATTATTCCAGTTAAATGAAACCATCGATATTGCGTTTGGTCAGCGATTGGGTATGGAAGTCGATCTTATTTGCAAAAAACTCAAACTATCTATTGAAGTCGATGGTTACTATCACTTTCAAGACCAGGAGGCTTATCGACGGGATCGTCGCAAAGATTTGTTGTTACAACGCCATGGTTATTTGGTGTTACGTTTTCTTGCTGATGATGTATCAACTCAACTAGACAAGATCCTAGACACCATTTTAGAGATGGTGCAATTTCGTCTTGGTTATCACTTATAATGAGGTAATATGTATGTCTGAGTCATACTTGAAAAATATAAAAGAATTGATTTTGGTGCGTTTTTTAGCATTGCCAAAGCAGAAGAAACCAGGGGCCGTGCAAATTGGCAAAGAAATGTATGTATTATTCCAAGAGGTCTGTCCAGCGAGCAGTGCATTTGATAGTTTGATGGAGACGGCATTCAATCAACTAATGGATGAGCAATGTATAGAGCGAAAACCTTTTTCTTTGAAAGAGGCAGGGCGCAAGCGTGCTTTGCAGTATCTTGGTGTAACTGAGTTGCCGAATAATATTAAATGGCAAACATTGTGTAATAGTTATTTGATTGCCAAAGCGTATGGGCTTGACGCCGGATCGGCTGATGTACGGAAACAGTTGCAAGATATAAACAAACTCAAAGGTGTCGTGATTAATCATGAGTGTACTTTGAATCTGGGTAAGATACCCACTCAGAAACAAGCAATTGATGTTTTGATGTGGCGTCAGTTTGGTGTGGAAACCCGTGTGGAGTTTAATCAAAAGAACGTGATCCGACATTGGTTGGGCATGGATCTTAATGAGCATTCGCCGTTAGATGTAAAAACACTGAGAGATGTGATTGTAAAAAAACAGCTCAATACACATAGCAATCGATCGCATGAGATTCGCCAACGTATTTTGCAACAACTAGCGCACCAGCCCATTGATCAACCCCATACAGTAAATAACGATCAGCCGGTCACATTGATTGCATCAGACAACGTTGATAAAGTACCGGATATTGAAGCCTTTGCTCAACAAGTACGTCATGTTGCTGAAACTAGCGAGACCGGGCGTTTTGGAGAGCGGAAAGTTTTTATTAACCATATTTGGAAAAGAATGAAAAATAGTGCTGTTTACCAAAAGATAGATTTGCCTAGGTTTAAAGGATTGTTAACGGATGCGAATAAACAAGGATTATTGACATTGAGCCGAGCAGATATTGTCGCGGCAATGGATGCTAACGATGTGGCTGAATCGGAAACTCAGCATTTGAATGCCACATTTCATTTTGTGCATATTTAAGGGTGATTGCTCATGTCAGATGCTAAGAGAATTGATCCACGTGTGCAAGCCTTTTGCTCAATGCAGGGTTTTGATGTTTTTCACTCGGTTTCCCATCACCACGATATCTGGAAACAAGACCCCTATGATGTAGAAAACGTCCATGCGGAAGCACGTCGCAGTTTTGAGCAATTACTGCAAACCGCAGTTACACCACCGGGTTTGCCTCATGGTAGTTCCTTATTAATTTTAGGCGAGTCGGGAAGTGGCAAAACCCATCTCATGCGATCCTTCCGAAATTATGTACATAGTCGGCAGTTAGGTTATTGTGGTTATATGCAAATGACGACGCAAACCGACAATTACGGACACTACATATTGAGCAACTTGATTGACTCACTGGATCAGCCCTATAACGAACCCGCATTGGAATCATCGGCATTGATGTATCTTTCAACGACGTTAGTGGGAAGCCGGAGAATTTTGACTGCAGAGCAGATTCAGCAACTCCGGGAAGGGGAGTTCACTGATCAAGCGTTGGGAACTTATGTTTGTCAGTTGGTTGATTGTTTCACTGCCGATAACAATTACCGTCGTCTTGATTTGGATTTGATGCGGGCGCTGATGTTTCTACAGCGGGATGATTCGCGGATCAAAGGACGTGTATTAAAATATTTACGCTGTGAATATTTACCTGACTATGACTGGAATGTGCTGGGAAGCGTGTTGACTCGTGAGGCTTCGGCGAACCCTCAGCGCATGGTCGAGAATTTAGGGCGGGTTATGCAAGTCGTGCATGGACAACAAGCCTCGTTAGTGCTGTTAATCGATCAATTGGAGGATATCCATAATCTGGATGATGCAGATAAAAACTTTCGCCGAGCGATGGATACCCTTCGGCAGATTACCGATAATGTGCCCTCATCCATTGTTGTCGTTGCATGTTTGGATGATTTTTATACGACTATGCGGCAACATTTGACTAATTCGGTGATTGACCGTTTAGAGCATGAGCCGAAGCCGGTTGCCTTGAAAAACCAGCGTAACCTGGAAGAAATCAGCCAAATCGTAGCAAAACGTTTGGCGAATTTATATGATATGGCGGAAGTGGCCATCGAAGATGAGTGTTCGATTTTCCCTTTTACGGAAACACAATTGAAAGAATTAGTGAATTTGACAACACGCAAGGTGATTAATTGGTGTCGGGAATATCGTGAGCAGTGTATTCAGCAAGATCAATTAATCGACTCGGTGGTTCAACCAGATTGTGATGTTTCACCGGTATATCAAGATGTCGCAAAACTGGAGCAAGCGTGGAATCTTTATAAAAGCGAATATCGATATGAAGTATTGGATGACAAGCAACTCATTAGTTTGTTAGCTTGGGCGCTGGAGCAATGTGCAGAAGAAATAACGTCTGACCACATGATTCAAACCATTCGAGAAGAATGGTTAATGAAAATTGAGATTAGTTCTACTGCTGATACTCGCCAGCCACTGATGTTAGGGCTTTGCAATAAGCGGTCACAAGGTGGTGCTTTGGCTAAGCAAATTTCTGAACTGGATCGGCGTGCTGACAATGCATTGCCGATTATTGTTCGCACGACAGAATTTCCACGCACGGCAAGCAGTGTTGTGGCCAAGCGTATTGGTGAATTAATCAGTAAAAAAGGGGCGCGTAAAGTGCTCGCAGAAGATTCTGATTGGCGTACCATGGCGGCTTTTCGGGATTTTATTGAAAAACATCAAGGTGATGATATATTTGCCCAGTGGCGTCGGATGGAAAAACCGTTGACGCAACTAAAAACATCGCAGAAGATTTTATGTTTTGATGAATGGCAGAAAAGCGCTGCTGGACCAGTTGAGCAGCCCAGTTCAGCTAAGGAACCAAGTGTTGCTACGCCAGTGTTGACTTCGGTACCCAATGTGGGTGCTGCACAATCTAGCGTCAATGCAATATCTGGCAAAGGTAAAGTGGCGGTGGGTATTGAAAAAGGGTTGCAATCCAATGTGGTGACGTTGGACCGGGACCATTTAAAAAAACACGTTGCTTTTTTAGGGTCGCCGGGCAGTGGTAAAACAACCATTGCTTTACACTTGGTTGAGCAATTGTTGTTATGTGGGATACCCGTCGTGTTAATTGATCGCAAAGGGGATTTATGCCGTTATGCTGATCCCACTTGGTGGGATGAAAAATGTTCAGACACTGTGCAACAAGCAAGAAAAGAGCAACTCCGGCAGAAGATCGATGTGCATCTTTACACGCCAGGACATTCGGAGGGACGCCCGTTAGGGATTTCTGTATTGCCGGAAAATTTACATCAGTTGAGTGAATTTGATCGCCATCAAGTCGTTCGCATGGCAGCAAATAGTTTAGCGTCCATGATGGGCTATCGACAAACCAGTAGCGATAGAACACGAGTCGCCATATTGACAAAAGCGATCGGATTATTAGGGAATTCTGTACAATCCAATCCATCTTTAGCGCAATTGATAGAAATCATAGCTGAACCGGATAGTACATTGATTAGTGAAGTCGGCTGCCTGGATCAGAAAAACTTCCGCCGTTTATCAGAAAATTTGCAAACCTTGTTGATCAATCGTCGCCTTTTGATGTCCTCGGATGGGGAGTGCCTGAGTGTTGATCGCTTGCTTGGCAAGGATAACGGAGCGAATGCTGGTAAAACCCGCTTGAGTATTATCAGTACCAAGTTTCTCATGGATAATATAGAAATTGAGTTTTGGGTATCGCGGCTGTTAGTGGATTTTGGTCGTTGGATTGATTGCAATCCTGCGGATCATCTGCAAGCCGTGCTAATGCTCGATGAAGCTGATTTATATTTACCAGCGCAACGCAAACCCGCGACTAAAGAACCTATGGAGAATCTGATTCGGCGGGCACGCTCTGCCGGTCTTGGGTTATTTCTCGCGTCACAAAATCCGGGAGATTTTGATTATAAATTTCGAGAGAATATCTTCACTTGGTTTGTTGGAAAAATTAGTGAGCGGAACTCGGTGGAAAAAGTCAAACCCATGTTTGAGTCATCAGGTATTAATGTGGCTTCCAAATTACCAAATCAGGCTGTCGGGGAGTTTTGTCTCATGCAAGCCGGCGATATCAATGTTTTGCAATGTCATCGAGCGCTGATGGAAACCAAACAATTATCGCGGGAACAAATGCTCGGTTTGGCAAAGCAAACGATTGCCAGCGATCCACAGAAATTGCGAAGAGGATCGAATGGGTAACACGTCGTCAAACCCAGCAAAAAAGTGAATGTCTAGTCACTACTAGAACAGCTGAATTATAGATCTGGATATCAATGGCCAGATCTATACCGCCTTGGCGGGTGATTACATTGGATTTAATTCACGTTATAATCGAGACTGTTTTTTAGGTGGTGTAGCGGGTTTATTCCTTAGCACGGGAGGCAGTGATGATTTGGGTGGTATAGGTGTTATTTATTTTCGTGTTATTTTTCCAAACCACCTGCATGTTACCGTTGGCTAAAATAATAGCCGATGGTAAAGCCAATCGTGTTTGATTCTGCGGATCAAATTTCGAAAAAATGACCTTGGGTTCAGGTTGCCAGCCTTGTTCTGGAGTAAAGATATTGGCGTATAAGATGGGACGGTTGGTTTCCGCCCATAGACTGATAGCTGTTCCGTTGTCAGCAAGAGACAGTGAAGGCGTTTCGTTAAAACTGTGATGTTGAATATCCGCCACTTGCTGTGGTTGCTGCCAATAGCGGCCATCGGCGGTGGCGGTGTTTTGATATTGGTTGGTGTATATGCGGTGTGTTAACAGCCCGTCCTCTGTTTGAGTTTCTTCTACCCACAGCAGCATGATGTTGTCTTGTTGGCTAGCTAATCGTAATTTACCCATCACCACATCGGCCAGGTTTTGGTTTGCGTCAATGTTTTCCCAGCTATTCCAGCCGTCAGTGATGGTGTAGCGTGTCGCATAAAGATGTCGGTTTGTCTGGGTTTGGGCGATCACCATGAATGCACCATCATTCGTCGCTGCAAGCAAAGCATTGCTCGTTGAGTTGTTGTCAATGATCGCCAAGGGTTCGGATGTTGACCAAGCATTGTTTGCTTGATAGTGGCTAATAATCGCGTGATCGGGTTGGTTATGTTGCGAGTTGGTTATCCATAAGGCAGCGATGCTGGCTTGGGCATTGATGATTGGCTTAGTGGCCAATTGGGCATTGCTCTGGGTGACGGGCGGCAGTGGGTTTAGCGTGAGTGTCGCATTGCTGGAAATTACCCATTGACTAAACATTAAGGTCTGGGAGTCCGTTGGTTTTTGCCATGCCAATGTGCGATCTGACATCATAGAAAACCACGCCACGGGTTGATCGATGATGACGGGTTCCAGCCAGTCTCCATTGCTATCTTGGGTATTAATCAGCAATGCTTGGTTTGCATTGAGCCAGACCGCGACGGTTTGCTGGGTCGTTGGATCGGATGCTGTTTGCAAGGCACTTGTTGCAGTGTGCATACTGTCCAGTAGGGGCAGGTTTTGCCAATCATTATTTTCAGTCAATGAAAAAACTTGATGATTGTGATCATCTATCGTTTGAGTAACCGGGTTAAAATTGGCATGTTCATGGATGGACAAAAATAGCTTTCCTGTTTCATTGATGGATAAGCTAGGTTCCGCCACATAATTAAAGTGTGTGCTGCTCGGCGGCGTATTTTGCGATTGCCAAATGATTTTTGGTGTGCTCCATTGCTGCGATACCGTGGGCATGCTGAACAGAATAGGATTGCTGGGTGATATGATTTCAGGCGGGGTTACGCTGCCCTCTTTATGGTGGGTGGTGGTATAAATATGACGTTCATCGGCGTTGCCGGTATGGCTGACTTGATCCCATATAACATGGGCTTGACCTGTATTATCTAAGGCGATATCGGTGCCTGTGATATAGTTTTGCCAGCCATTGACGGTGGTGACTTGTTCTTGCATGCCCCAGCCTGAGTCAGGTTGAAAATGACTGACATAAAGTGCTCGCTGAATGGATGCGTTATCGACCCAGCTAGCGGATGCCTGGTTGGCATCATTAACCGAGACCTTTAGGTGATCAAGCGGGTTCATAATGGGTTGATTGGGTGCCGTTTTAGAGCCATTGAGGATGGCGTCGGCTAAGGGTTCGAGTTTTTGCCAGCCTTGTTGCGGTGTGTAATGATAGGGGCGTATCTGGGTCGCTGGGCTCGTTAGCGTGTCGGTGTTTTGAAAGGTTAATAAATGTACATGGCCTGAGCTATTGCTGGCACTTGCAAAAGCTTGCGTGAGGGTGGCATTAAAAAAGCTCATGACCTGATCATCCAGGTAGTCAATGGAACTCCAACTATTGTCTGCAAAAGAGATTGAGGCGAGGCTTTGTATATTGTTAAAGTCCGTATCCATTTGGGTTACATTGCCAATGATCAGCATGCTTTTATTGATGGGATCAAAATGCACATCGGTATATAACCAGGTTTTAGGGTGTGATGCGGGGAACGGAACAGCCATGATCGGTCCCCATCCGCTGACTGGATCAAAATATGCGGCGCTACGGGTGATGGGTAGATTGGCTGGTGGCAGATTGTCAGGCCAGACCGCAAAAACACCCCCGTTATCATCCACTGTCGCCCAAAACATGGCTTGTTTTTGATATTGACTCACTTGTGATTGGCTGGTGCTGAGGGGAATAGGGATGTCGAGTAGGATCGGATCTTGCCAGCCGTTGCTTTGTATAAAACGGCGTATGATAAGTCGTTTAATTGGCGAAAGACTGCGTTTTCGAACCTCGGGGGATAACAGGCTGGCATTGCCTTGTTGATCGATAAATAAGCGAGAAAACCCGACGTTTTGCGCCACAATTTCTGGTGGCTGCCAATCATTAATTGGATCGAAGCGGCTGACATAGATGTTGGCGCAAGTATTGGTACAATCTTGAAACCACAAGGCGTAGGCGGCACCGCTGGGTTTATGGTATTGAATGCCAGCAAAAATAATATTGGGCAAATCTTTAGCGGCCGAGGGTGAGCTGTCTTGCCAGTCGGCATTGCGTGCGGCACGGTGAAGCAGGGTGAGTTCTTGTTGGATCGGTGTTAACGAAGTCAATAACCCCCAATTGGCAAAAGTCTTATCGTTATCATCAACGATGAGATTGGGGCCAGAGAAGGCAACATCACCGGTGCTGGGAATGGGAGTGATGGCAATGCGTTGAGGTGGATCCCAGGCGTCTCGTAGATATGGCCCAGATTGGATTGATGGTTGCTGTAGATCGATGGGTTTAGCGAATACGTTTTGTGGATTAAAACGATTAATCATAGCGCGGTCAGCGAGTTGTCCAAGGAGCGCGGCAGTCTCATTGGGTTTATTGTGAGTGGTAGTGAGCGGTAGGTTAGTTAATGGAGTATCAGGGTTAATAACATGGTCGCGTACCATGAGATGCAGACTCATATCCTGGCTGCCGATGACTTGTTCGATCCAAAATACGGTGGCGACATTTTGGTTAGAGATTCGTATTTGTGGTGACATCGGCGATTGAGGTGTTTGGCTAGCGAGCGATGTCAGGCGTTCGGCTGCACTCCAGGGCGTATTTGGGGTAAAAGTACTGCTATAGATGTCATGTGTCGCGGAATAAATATTAGTCCATAACACGCTGGCGATACCCTGAGTGTTGATATCGGTTTTTGGTAGATCATTGGCGCTGACATACAAATTCAATAAATCAAAATTATCCTCGGGGGGCTGGTTGGCAATGATCTGTTGTGCTTGCCAACCGTCCTGAAAGTTAAAAAAACGAGCGCCGACTTGCAAAGCGAGTGGATCCGTTTGGCTTGCTTCTGACCAAACTAAGATGGCTTGTCCTTTATCATTGACTGCCATGTCATAACCAATGAGATAGCTGCTGAGGTTGGGCGTCACCGTTTCTAGCTCTGACCATTGACCATTACTATGCCGTAATGAAAATACATGCGCCATGCCATTTAATTCGAGGTTAGTGATCACGGTTAATTGAATATCACCACTGGCGGGATCGTTGATCGCTTGCAGTTTATAAAATGGTGCATAACGGCGGGATTGATAGAAACCTTGTTCGATCATGGTGGGGGTTGACCATCGAGTCGTTGGATCATAGGTGTTATGCCATAACGAAAAATCATATTGTCGTTTTGCAGGGTCTGAGCTGTTTTGTTTTTCATACCAAAAAATATGTTTAATACCTTGTGAGTCAATCAGCCCGGTCAGCATAGGGATCATCGCTGGTCCCGGTGTGATCGGCTGTTGGGGCGTACCGCGCACTAGACTGGACATACGGGACAAGCCATTTTCATCAAAGCTACGAGCGTGTATTTCTACCGTTGCATCGTCGGCGGGTGATTGCCATAGAATGATTGCATGGCCTAACGCATCCATAATGACTTGCTGGGTATTAAAGGTTTCTCCTAAACGTAGCGCCGCAGTCCAGCCATCATTGGGTGTATAGCGGCTAATCATATATTGGCCGGGCTGTGTGCTCGCATCAAATTGCAGCCAAGTGGCATAGGCAATCTCTGAAGATTTATGAGTATATAGCCGAGGATTGGTTGAACGGATTTCCGTGTTGTTAACAAAGGGACCCTCTGTTTGCCAATTATTTTCGGGGTTTGATCGTTTGATCAAGGAGGCCCGAATATCGGTAATAGGGTCAAGGTGTGTGGTACTCCAAGTGATAAAACTTTCACCAGATGCGGTCATTGACAGATCTGCGACATCAATGAAATCATCGGGCGATGGCATCACCTCGGTTGCGATGATAGCCGGATCGCTCCACTGGCCAGCCGCTGTTATGTTAATGCCCGTGCTGAGACGGTTAGCTGACGACGAATTGGATGATGACTGTTCAGTGCAAGCTGATACGAATAATAAAAAAAATAAGACGCAAAGTATGTGTCCTTCCATGAAAAATATACCCTCCCACCAGAGTAATACTTAACTTAACTTGCTTGGAATATTATTGTTTTTTGATGATAGCGCAAATGCTATGGTTATTATTTTAGTAGCCACGCTGTATTATTATTGTGATTATTTTTGAGATGATATAAAAAGCTTAGCGTAAAAGTTGATGTTGGGCAAGTTTTGGGCCATATGATTTCATAAATGATGTTATGAAATCATAGTGAAATTCCTTACATTTATTTTTATGGTTGTCCTTGATCGATTTTTTGAAAACTTAGTGACAATGTTTTGCGTTGTTGTGACATCGACTTGATCGATAATCGCGCATATTTAACCCGATAGAGCATTGTGATTCTTTGAGCGTCATATACCACAAGTTATCTCGTAGTCCATTGCTAACGTAAATAGACTTGATTAATATTTCTGTCAATAAAACTTCATTTATATTTAACTCCTACGTCACAAGTTTTCATTAATCTATCGCTTTTCGGTTGACCATCAATCAGGAGCGTTCGTGAATGAGATTGGCTAATAAAGTGGTGTCTGTGACATTTTTTTTCAAGGTTGGGGGCGTAGTCCGGGTTTGTCGGTGACTCATGTGGATGGTGAGACGATTCAAGGGGGTTATGTTATTTTTGATGTGATGCAAAAAGTGCAGCCTGATTTTGCTTTATTCCAGGGTGACATGATTTATGCCGATGGTCCAATCCCTTTGACAAAACCGATTCCCGCTGATGTGGGTGGTGGCACGTGGATGAACGATCCCGCAAAGGATTTTGTGGCGATCACGCTGGATGATTTTCGCGCTAATTGGAAATACAATTTGGGCGATGAAAAGATGGCCCGTTTTTTAAGAAATACCCCTATCTATGTACAATGGGATGATCATGAAGTGAGTAATAACTGGTATCCGGGAGAGATTATGCCAGAAAATGCACCATATTATGGTATCGAGGCTGATGTGCTGGCTGAAAGGGCTAAACAGGCACTGTTAGAGTTTAATCCCATCAAAGGTGCTACGCTTTATCACTCCGTTCAGCACGGCAAGCATCTTGAACTTTTTTTGCTTGATGAGCGCACTTACCGTGATGCTAATCCAAATAATTATGATCCTGATGGAATTGAAATGCTTGGACAGCAGCAATTAGCGTGGTTTAAGCAAAGCCTGGAAAACTCGACCGCGACATGGAAAGTGATTTCATCCCATGATCCGTTAGGCATTGTGACGGGGGGGCAAGCGGATCGAGATTCATGGGGACAGGAAAAAGATGCCGTGCTTGGTCGTGAAGTACAATTGGCAGAAATTCTTAAGTTCATTAAAGATAAAAACATAAAAAATGTCGTTTTCTTAACGTCTGATGTTCACTTTACTGCCGCCGTCTCATACGCCCCCGCTCGCGCAGAATTCATGGACTTTAATCCTTTCTGGGAGTTTGTCATCGGGCCAATCCATGCCGGGGCATTTGGTCCAGGTGCGCTGGATGCTAGTTTCGGTCCTCAATATGAATATGTGCGAGGTCCTGCGACCGAGGGCATTGGACAAAATTCTCCGCCACCTCATCTGCAATCATTTGGTCTGGTCGAGGTATCCAGTGATGGTCAACTCGGTGTAAAACTCATGGATATCAGTGGCGCAATTTTATTTGAGAAAAAAATGTTGCCCATGTAAATCGGCGTTGTGGTAGCTGACAGAAACCGGTAATTATTTAGCCGGTTTCTGTGTTTGGGTGAAAAATCAGCTTTATACATTCACTATTTTGTCATGATTTTGGAATAAGCATGTCATAAAACACAAATAGACTCGGTAATGACTGTGTGTTTGATAAATCCGACATTGGACAGCCTATCGTTTGATCTCACTTGATCCTTGATTCCACAGAAAATTTTCTTCAGTCGGCAATACAACAAGTATCTATCGCCTTCAGAAAAATTCCTGTGAAATCAATTCTCATCGCGATTTTCAAACGCTAGGCTGCCCAATGTCGGATAAACAAGATCAAATTTTTAGTTAATTTCAAGGAGTATGTTGTGTACATGTTTAGAAAAAGTATAATAATTTTAACTTTGATAATAGTCTCTGTGCTGAGTTCTTTTGCAGTTTTCGCGGATGATTTGGAGCGATGGGAGCATTACCCATTGGAGCCATGGACGCATTACAAAAAAGATAAGGAGTATCCTGTCCAGTTGGGACCTCGACCATTTTTTCTTGTCAAGGGTATGGATGAGGGAAAACTCAAGGAAAAATTGGCAAGTTGTGATAAAGGGCCATTCAAAAAGACGAATTTCTCGATTGGGCATCGCGGTGCTGGCATGCAGTTTCCAGAGCATACCAAAGAATCCTATGAGGCGGCAGCGCGCATGGGGGCCGGTATTGTTGAGTGTGATGTGACCTTTACTAAAGATCGTGAATTGGTTTGCCGTCATTCCCAGTGTGATCTTCACACGACAACTAATATCTTGGCAACCCCATTGGCCGCTAAATGTTCGGTACCATTCTCTCCCGCAGAATTTGATGCCGATGGCAATGTGATTAAAGCCGCAAGTGCACGTTGCTGCACTAGTGACATCACACTCACAGAGTTTAAAACATTAACAGGCAAAATGGATGCAGCTAACACTAAGGCGACAAGTATCAGCGAGTACATGAATGCAACCGCCAACTGGCGCACGGATTTGTATTCAGCGAATGGAACCTTAATGACGCATAAGGAAAGTATCCAGTTATTCAAGAAACTAGGTGTCAAGATGACGCCTGAGCTTAAGGCGCCTAGCGTACCGATGCCATATGAGGGTGATTATACGCAACAAGATTATGCGCAACAGATGATCGATGAGTATATTGATGCCAGAGTGCCGGCTAAAAAAGTATTTGCGCAATCGTTTAATGTAGAGGATGTACGCTATTGGATTGAGCACAACCCTCGATTCGGAAAGCAAGCGGTTTACCTGGATGGTCGTTACGATGACCCGGATTTTGATCATCGCAATCCCGCCACATGGTCTCCAAACATGGAAGAGTTGGTCGCTGATGGTGTAAAAATTATTGCGCCACCGATGTGGATGCTGGTGGATATCAATTATTCAGGTGTAATTGTGCCATCGAATTATGCAATGTCGGCGAAAGCTGCGGGTTTGGATGTTATTACCTGGACATTGGAGCGGTCAGGTTTATTGAAAGATGGCGGTGGTTGGTATTACCAGACAACAACGTCGGTTATTGATAATGATGGTGATGTGTATAAAGTGCTGGATGTGCTTGCCAAACAGGTGGGAATTATCGGCATATTTTCAGATTGGCCAGCAACCGTCAGTTATTATGCAAACTGTATGAAGCTTAAATAAATTGTAGCTAAGGAATGGGCACGTAATAACTTCCTTGTTTGACGCCCAGATTTAGTTTGTATTTGGTTCGTTCTGAGTGACGACTGCATGGATGCAGGAGGTAGGGCACCAACAGTAGGCGCTTTAGGCGACGCAGGAGCAGTTTGCCGAGCAAAAGGGCAGAAATAGTGGTTCTATTTCGAGCTTTTGTGAGGGAATAACGGGCCAAGACAGACTGAAGATGAGATGTGAAACGGGGAAGTTATTGCGTGCTTATTCCTAAAGGGTAAAAAAAAATGGCTCTATCCGAGCCATTTTTTTTACCAAATTTTTATTTTATCTCAGAAAAATCTCTTTGTTTAAAAAATTAACTACGAAACACGACGAATAATTTGATTGTTTTTGTGGTGGTGATAATCTAAAAATAGACGAGAACCCTCCCGGCCTAAGTACTTTTGTAACATATTATCTTGCGTATGGATGAGATCAACCATTATTAGACCATCCAAGGTATTTTTGAATTGTGCATCCACATTGAATCCGAGAAAAGTCCCGCCGAGTTTTAAATACTGTTTTATGAGGATAGGAACGCCTTTTCCATCGGTTTCAAATTGAGACAATATGTCAGATATTTCATCGATATCAGATAATATTTTCAGATCGAAAGTATTCCAGCTTGTTTTACAGCGAGATTTAAACGGCGCTCGTGGTTTGACGAGATGAGCGCATTCTGTGTTGAAATTATTCGCCCTCAGAAAATCAACTAAAATTTGCCGTGAAACCGTTGCATAATCATTACTAATGCTCACGGGTCCGAATAAAATACGGTAGCCGGGGTGTTTTACGACGAATGAACCAATGCCTTTCCAAAGCAACATTAAAGGTGAGAAATTTTTTTGGTATTCAGGACGCACAAAAGAGCGCCCCAATTCGATGGCAGGGTAAATTTTATTGATTATCGCCGATCGAAATTTAAATAGGGTGTGAGTATACAGACCCTTTAGGCCATAAATGTCTATAATTTGATCGGTGAGTCCTAGTCGGTAACCACCCACAATTTCTTGTTTCTCAGAATTCCAAACAAATAATTGTAAGTAATAGGTATCAAATAAATCGATATCAGAAGTTTTTTCTGTGCCTTCTCCGGTTTTTCGAAAGGTGATTTCTCGTAAGCGACCGAGCTCTTGTAGTGTGTGTGGAATTTGAGCTGATTTAGCGTAAAAAACTTGGTATTGTCCACTATTGATGAGTAGTTGATTAGATGGTAATACGGATAGTTCTGCGGCGATCAATGTCGGGTTTATCGGCTCAATAATTTTTTGGGATACAGGCTGAGATTGGTTTTGATAATTAAGTAAATTCAATTTTATGATTGACTTTTTAGTTTTATTTCTGACTTTGCTTGTTTCATCAAGGGAATAGGTTCTGATACGCAGATATTTTGTGAGCGCATCTGGCGTTTCAAGGTGTTGCAATCGTTTGTAGTGGATGGCTTCGCCAATGGTTATAGGGATAGATTCCCCTGTCTTATTGAGCAATTGACGAGGTAACATGAAGGTGCGCAGACGTGGATGGATAAAGCCCGCTAATTGAAAAGGTAACGGATTTGAGCCATGAAAATAGATGGGGACAGTGGTTGGTTTGGTATGTTTAATCAGCGTTGATACAATCGGATTCCATTTCGGATCGGTCACAGTGTGCTCGCGCCAGTTGAAATGAGAGACTTCACCTGCTGGAAATATCAATAACAAGCCACCTTTTTGTAACCAGCGCAAGGATTGTTTGATCGGTAAAATATTTTGTTTGATAGCGTTTGTGCCACCAAATGGATTAACAGCAATGAAAAGGTCTTCAAGTTCAGGAATGCGGTTTAACAAATAATTGGCCATGATTTTTACATCAGGGCGTCGTTTCAGTAATAAATTAGCGATGATCACGCCTTCTATCGCGCCAAATGGGTGATTGGCAATAATGAGGGTCGGGCCGCTTTCGGGGATGTGGTTTAGTTCACCGTGTTTAATGTAAATTTTGGCATTAAGGATTTTTAATGCCGCTTCAATAAACGTCTTAGAGCTCAATGTGTCGGGTAAGCTTTGATACAGTTGTTGCAGTGCTGTCAATCCTGTGATGGATTCAGTCCATTTTTCAAATGATTTTCCAAGTAATGGATAGCGACGAGACAATGCATCGTCTAAACTAAATGGTTGATTGAGTTTGCTAGAATATTTTTCCGACATAATAGACAGATACCTATTTTCGTTTTTCACCAGTTGGTAACCATAGCGGCTGAATTTGACAGTTTGATGTAAATCCAAAAATTTTTTACTGGGAAATAGAACTTGAGCGTATTACTTAGGGCGGTTTTTCTCAGTAGTCGAGATAAGTGACTGCGAGTTGGCGGATATCATCATATTGTCATGTTCATGGTGTATAACTGGCGGTTTATCTTTATCGGGGAACTGATTTTCATGAAATTTTTTGATGAGCTAAGAATACAGCGCTGGGATGACCATCGTTACTATCACCACAGCAGGATTAATCAATCTTTGCATGCATTAAGTGCAATTACTTTTTTATGTGCTTATGTGTTGATATTTATTAATCCGATTGCGGCGGCTTTGTTGGGTTGGATCGTAGCGATGTGTTTACGGCAAATTGGCCACTTCTTTTTTGAGCCCAAAGGTTATGATGAGGTTAATCAGGCAACTCACGAGCATAAAGAAGACATCAAAGTCGGTTATAACCTTAGACGTAAAGTCATATTACTTTCGATCTGGGGATTGACGCCGGTTATACTTTATGTGTGGCCTGATATGTTTGGAATCTTTGAGCCTCATCAAGATTTATACGGTTTTATCTATAATTTGAGTATCGTATGGCTGGTACTCGGTGCGGCTGCCTTGATTTTCCGAACGGTGCACTTATTCTTTATTAAAGGGGTACTCGATGGACTGGTTTGGTTTACTAAAATACTGACCGATCCATTCCATGACATAAAAATATATTACAAGTCACCGTTGTATCTTTTGCGTGGAGAATTGATAGATCCCATGAGTCATGCACAGACTAAAAATCCCCAACCCTAATATTTAAATATGAAACCCACCTCATGGTGGGTTTCAATTTCGAGCCTATTTTGATAAATAGTACTTCGTTGTTACTTAAATAGACTCGCTAGCATTTCCTTCATTACTCGCTGTTTTATGGATCGATTACTTAGTGTTGGGCTTTGCCACCACCACCCGTCATTGTTCATGGATTCGGCAGCGCTAACAAATCGGTGCATGACGGCTTCATACTCTTCGTTGCTAAAATTATGGCTCATAATAATTCGACCACTGCCGATCCAGCTGATGGCTAAACCTTCAAGACGTAAATAGTATTGAAACATCCAATTGTAACGGCTTGGAATGGTGTAAATAATGGTCCAAATTGAGGTCAGGTTTACAATTTTCACGGGTAAGTTTTTATCAGACAGTCGTTGGTTGAGCAGGCTCACACGGTGATTCCAAAGTTCGTCGATATGATCGTATTGCTGGCGATATTCAGGTTGGTTGATTTTGTATAAAAATTCATTCATTGTCGCTAAGACGTAGGGATGGGAATTGAAGGTTCCACGAGCAAAACAGACTTGGGTCGGGTGTTCATCTTTGAATCGTTTCATTAAAGTATGTTTGCCGCACACCACGCCGATAGGAAGTCCGCCGCCTAAGGTTTTACCATAGGTAACCATATCGGCTTTGACGTTGAAGTATTCTTGTGCGCCACCGTAGGCAAGGCGAAAACCCACGAAAATTTCATCTAGAATTAAAATGATACCCCGCTCCGTGCATACTTGCCTAAGTTCTTGTAACCATTGGGTGTAGGCTTGACGATCATAATGGGCGTTGCGGCCACTGGCAATTAACATAGCGTCACTGGGTGCATTGGCATTGAGATGCATTGCCTGTAACGGGTTGACAAGTACACAAGCGATATCTTTGCGCGTACGTAGCACTTTGATTGTGTCCTTATCCATGTCTTTTAGCGTGTAAACGTCATTTATTTCGCGTTGATTGCCGATGCCGGGTTGAACACCATCCCACCAGCCGTGATAGGAACCACAGAAACGTACCAGATGTGATTTGTTCGTGTGGAAGCGTGCTAAACGCACGGCCTGCATCACCGCTTCTGTGCCAGACATATGAAAAGATACTTCATCCAGACCTGAGATGACTTTTAATTTTTCGACATTCTCTGCGATTAATGGATGATAAAGTCCTAATACTGGTCCCAGTTCTTTTACCCGTTGCCAGCCTTTTTCCATGCATTCTTTGTAAAAATCATAACCAAATACATTGACACCATAGGAACCGGTGAGGTCGTATGTCCAATTATCGTCTAAGTCTTTTATTTTTGTGCCAGCGGATGCATTAACCAAAGTGCCAAGCTTTAATTTTTGGTTGACGTATTTTGAAAATTGAAAAGGCACCCGATAGGCATTGGTAAACAGTACGTCGGAAATACTCTGCTCAAGCTTGTTGCTCAATTCAATGGATTTTGGGCTTTTTTCCATCAGTCGATGAGCAACATTTTCAAAGGCCGCGTTACGTTGTTGAGCAACGTTATCAGGCGCGCCATCACAGTTGAAAAATTTTTCTTCGTCAAATTCATAATAAGGAACTAATTTTGCAATTCTGCGTGATAGCTTTGAATGGCCGGCCAACGAGCGGTGTTTAGCTTTTGATAATTGCAGTCTTGTATGAATTTTTTTTATCAGAATTAAAATGATAAAAATAAAAAGGACGTAATACCCAAACGATGTATTCATTTTTTACCTATCGTTGCTCAAAAGGGGAAATTCTATTAATGATGAGTCATATAATCATACATATTATTGTGACAGTAAGGTGACAGCGATTTTTTTCATTGATATATTATTCATTTTAAATAGGCTTTTACTTTTTATCCACTGGATTGTATGAATCGTCATAAAAATGTCTTAAAACTATCATGAAAAGTATAAAAAACTTGTTTATATTATCAGTATGGGTAATTGATTTCATACCGAGTCCTAAATAGGCGAGATAAATGATTATTACACTTTTAACAGAAACATATTGGCCGGAAGTTAATGGTGTCGCGATGACGCTCCATCGGTTAATGACTGGGTTGTCGAATTTAGGGCATCGCATCCAATTGGTTTGTCCTAATCATAGCGATAGAGATATAAGTAATTTACCCGATAATGTTTTTGTTCGAGTGGTAAGGGGATTACCCATTCCTGGGTATAGTGAAGCAAAATTTGGTTTGCCGGCACAAAAAATATTAAGAAAAATGTGGCTCGCGCAAAGACCGGATATTATATATGTGGCAACGGAAGGCCCCTTGGGTTGGTCAGCGATCAAAGAAGCCAATGCTCAGAATATCCCGGTAATTAGCGGTTTTCATACTAACTTTCACACTTATAGTCGCCACTATAAATTGGGAATGTTTGAAAAAATAGTGAAAAATTATTTAGTCGGTTTACATAACAAGACGCTTTCCACACTTGTTCCCACAGAGGGTCAAAAATCACTTGTCGAAAATATGGGGATTAAAAATAGTTCAATTTTGGGTCGAGGTGTTGATGCTACATTATTTTCTCCCAAAAAAAGAAGTCATGCCTTAAGAGATCAGTGGAGTGTAAATGGCAATGACCCTGTCTTGATATATGTGGGAAGAATTGCCGCAGAAAAAAATATCGCATTGGCGATAGAAACATATTATAAGCTGCGCCAATTGAATGCGAATCTTAAGTTTGTCCTGGTAGGTGATGGGCCTTTACGCAGCGTGCTAAAAAAAAGCCATCCTGAACTAATTTTTGCCGGTATGCGTACAGGAGAAGATCTTGCTACTCACTATGCTTCAGGTGATATTTTTGTATTTCCTAGCCTAACAGAAACATTCGGTAATGTTGTCTTGGAGGCAATGGCCAGCGGCCTGGGTGTGGTGGCCTATGACTACGCAGCTGCGCGTTTACATATTGCGCCAAATGAAAATGGTATGTTAGTCAAAATAGGTGATTCAGAAGAGTTTGTATCCAAAATGAAAATTTACCTGGAAAATGAATTGTTGTTGAAAAAAATACGCCTTAACGCAAGCCGTTATGCACAATTAAAGGATTGGTCAATCATCATCAAACAATTTGAAAATATTCTTGAAATGTACGCAGGTAGTAAATCGACGGCATGGGAACTTGCTGGATAGTAGGTAGTAAGATAGCGGGTGGATAATATGAAATCGGATAAAGCAATGGTAATGTTCCAGCGATTGGGTAGTGTCGATCTGGTATTAAGTTCGAAGATAAATAAAGCTTGCCACTATCATTATATTAAACAGTTTTTTAGATTGGTCAGCAGATTAGGTGATGGCGTATTTTGGTATACGCTAATTATTATATTGGTAATTTATTACGGTGAAAAAGGTTTGATTGCCTCTTTCCATATGTTGATTGTCGGGATCATCACCTTATTGGTTTACAAATATATTAAAAGCAAGATAGGTCGATTACGTCCTTTTGAAAACAATACGGAAATCATGAAAGGCACGATTGCGCTTGATTGTTATAGTTTCCCTTCCGGGCATACTTTGCATGCCGTTTCGTTTACCATTGTGGCGCTGCATTACTTTCCCCATTTGTTTGCAGTATTATGCGCTTTCACCTTATTAGTCGCCTGTTCACGGGTAATATTGGGACTGCATTATCCCACTGATGTTATCGCAGGTGCGGCTATTGGTTATACGATCGCTCAAATAGCAACGTATTTCCCAATTTAGCAAAGCTACCTATTTATAAATGATATGAATAACATTCGTAATATGTGCCCGATGAATTATCGATCAATCTGGATTTCAGATGTTCATCTAGGTTATAAAGGTTGCCATGCGGAATCGTTATTAAAATTTTTAAAATCTACGGAGTCGGAATATTTATATTTAGTTGGCGATATTATTGATGTGTGGAATATGAAAAAGGGCCTCTATTGGCCTCAAGAACATAATAATGTGCTTCGTGCCATCTTAGGTAAGTCAAAATTGGGTACTAAGGTCATATTTATTCCAGGTAATCACGATGAGCTATTCCGGGATTACATCAATCTTACGTTTGGTAATATCGTGTTACAAAAAGAAGCGGTACATACCACAGCGAATGGCAAGAAGTTTTTAGTTTTACACGGGGATGAATTTGATAATTCAGTTGTATGTAGCAGAATTTTAACAATAACAGGAGACATGGCGTATGATGTCTTGCTCCATATAAATAATTGGCTTAACAAAATTAGGCTAAAAATGGGATTTCCTCATTGGTCATTGGCGACTTACATAAAGAGTAAAGTTAAAAATGCTTTAACTTATATTGATAAATATGAAGAAGTAGTTGCGCATGAAGCCCACCGCCGAAAAATGGATGGTATCATTTGTGGACATATTCATCATCCTAATATGCGTAATATAAATGGATTGCAATATTGTAATACGGGCGATTGGGTGGAAAATTGTACTGCAATTGTTGAGCATGATAATGGTCAGCTCAATCTCATTCGATGGCATGAGCAAGCAATCAGCGAGCTGGTTGTTAATGAAGTATCTTCTACTTCAGAAGTGGCCTAAATAATTTTATTTAGGAATATTAAATGTACAAAGATTCATTTATCAAGCGTTTTACTCAATTAGAGCGGGTAAATTTTCTTTTAACAAATCGTATTCCTAGACGTTATGCGACGCTTTTTATGGGCTGGTTTAGTCGTATCGAGAATCCCTTGGTCAGCGGTCTTTCGCTAGCGATATGGAAACTGTTTTCAGATGAACTCAATCTAGCTGAAGCAAAAAAAACACAGTTCAAAAGTTTGCATGATTGTTTTATTCGTGAACTAAAGCCAGGCGTACGGCCTATTAATCAAAACCCTCAGGTGATTGTTAGCCCTTGTGATGCCATCGTTGGCGGCCATGGACAAATTGATGGCATCGAGTTAATTCAAGCAAAAGGGTTCCCATACACGCTGATGGACCTGTTAGCTGATAATGCACTTGTTGAGCGATATAGAGATGGTATTTTCGTTACGCTTAGACTGCAATCGACCATGTACCATCGCTTCCATGCGCCCTACGACTGTCGTATTACTGACGTTAGCTATATTTCGGGCGATACGTGGAATGTCAATCCCATTGCCCTTAAGCGGGTAGCACGTCTGTATTGTAAAAATGAGCGGGCAGTCATTGATCTACAGTTAAAAAATATGACGGCGAAGCTGACATTGGTGCCGGTTGCTGCCATTCTTGTTGCCAGTATCAAGCTTCACTGTTTGGATCAAGTTCTCAATTTGAAGTATCCAGGTCCTAATAAAATGACTTGTGATACTTCATATAATAAAGGCGACGAATTAGGCTACTTTCATCAGGGCTCCACGATTATTGTTTTTGGCACAAAAGAATTTTCCATCAACGAGAATATTACGGATGGCAGTGAAATTCGCATGGGCCAACCACTATTAATGGTATAGATACGGCTATGTCGGCATGTATCATCGAATATGATCACGCAATAGCCTCCTGATTTAATATCTCTGCCTTATCTCGATAACTGCTCCATGTATCGTGACTCAGAACAAACCCCAAAAGTAGGCGCTTTAGGCGAATACAAATCCAATCTCAGCACCAAACCAGGAAGTTATTAGGTAGTCCATTCCTTCGTAGTTTTATTGGAAGTGATCATTTTTTGATGGGTTAAAAAACGGGCTAATTGGGTGCAGATTCGTTCGAAAAATGTACAAAAATTTTAAAACGACTGCGGCAGTTAAAATATGGTTGTATAATGCCCGATAATGACGAGCAATCGCTTGCCCGCAGAGATAATGATGCGATAGGCTTTGAGAGTTTCCATTGACTAAGGTGTTAAGATAGCCTGCTGACGTGCGGATTAAGGTGTACAGGTCTAGATAACAGGAAATATTACTTATGGAAATAACCAATAAGGAAATTGCAAAACGTTTTATTGAAGAGGTTGTAAATACGGGCGATCTCGATAAAGTTTCTGAATTTATTGACCCGATGTACAAAGACCATAATGATAAAGAAAATGATATAACGGGTATTGATGGCGCTAAAGCCCATATTATTGCAGTACGAAGCACATATCCAGACTTGAAAGTGACCATAGAGCAACAAATTAGTGAAGGCGATATAGTGATGTCACGATTTATCGCAAACGCAACCCACCAAGGTGAGTGGTTAGGCATGAAACCAACCCATAAGCCTATCGTTATTCACGGTGTAAATATAGATAGAATTAAAAGCAATAAAATAATTGAACATTGGGGGATGGCGAATAGCTTAGAAGCCTTATTGGCAATTGGCGTGTTTCCAGGTCTTAAATAATGAGTGGGAAACGTGATAGGTAAACCCAATCAGCAACAATATCTCAAATGAAAAAAGATAAACTTGAAAAATACCTCTCAAAATTAACAGGGGCAGAAGGGAGTTATCCCTTTGGTCCAGATGCTTTGGTATACAAAGTCATGGGGAAGATGTTTGCGCTTGTTTCACAACAAGAGGAAATCCCAAGAGTAACTCTCAAGTGTGCGCCTGCTGATGGTGAAGTGCTGGTGAGCCAGTTTGAGTCGATCGTGCCAGGATATTATATGAATAAAAGACACTGGATAACAATTTCTCTTATTGATGAGGTGCCTGAAGAAATGCTAATTGATCTGGTTAATGGTTCATATGCACTGGTGGTTAGTAAGCTAACCAAATCTGATAAAATTAAACTTGAACAACAATAATAGTGCTCGTGTTGTATTGCTTAAAATTCGACCTTACTATTAATGACAACCTCGTAGCCTGGATGCAGCATAGCGTCATCTGGGAAGAGCAAAGCCACATTCCTCAGATTCCATTTTTTAGGATTCCTTGCGTCTTCAATCAGCAGTAATATGATGATAAATATCCCTGTGGCGCATGGGTATAACCAATTGATCAACGGAGCGCCTTTTCACTGACTGTTTATGGGTTTTAGGCGGTTTTATGGTAGAATTGCTATGTGGACTTCGATGACGACGTCCACATTATAGTCAATGATAGGCTAGAAAGTGTTCAATTTAAGCTGAGAAGAGTAATGAAGAAAAGACATCGAATACAATTTCCACAAGACGAATTATCCAGTTTCAATCAAGACGAAGCCTATTTCTATCTTCAAGGATCAGGTGGCAATAGGAAAATCAGGTTCCACGATTACGATGAAATTTATCAGATCCCAGGTTTATATGAGCAAATTTTTTATGACCGGTTGAAATGCACATCTCCAACTAAAGTCACCTCAATACTTGAAGCCGCAGTAAAGCAATCTCAAGATAATTTTACTGAGCTTCGAATATTAGATTTAGGTGCAGGCAATGGCATGATGGGGGAGGAGTTGAAAGAGCATGGTGTTTCGCGCTTAATAGGCGTAGATATCATTTCTGAAGCTTATGATGCAACCATCCGAGATAGGCCGGGGATATATGATGCCTATTACGTTGAGGATTTCACGAAGTTAGCCGCAAGCAAAAAAGAAGAAATAATATCATGGCAATGTGATTGTATGGTAACAGTGGCGGCACTGGGATTTGGTGACATTCCGACAAAAGCATTTATCGAAGCATTCAATATTATTAAAAGCGAGGGATGGGTGGCGTTTAATATCAAGGAAACCTTCTTTGATATTAGCGATGAATCAGGTTTTTCAAAAATGATTCGAGAGTTAATATTCTCAAAATATCTTGATGTTTATTACATTGAACGCTATCGACATAGATTATCTATTGAAGGGGAGCCATTGTACTATTTCGCCATTGCAGGCAGAAAAAATTCAGATATTCCTGATGAATTTTTGGCCTCAAAAGGCATCATGGCTTAGCGCGTACATCGAGTGGAGAACAAAAAGTGGTGCTTCTTATTACTGGTCGCTCTGCTTTTTGCCTCCGATGCTTCGAGACGTTTAGGACATATAGATGAATAAAATTCTAAATATTACCAATGGAGATTGCGCGGTTAAAATTATGCAGGAAGCAGCTATCGCTGGTGATATTCTTCCTTGGCGTGATGTTTTACATGATGGTCCCGTTCCCGATAGTTTAACTTTGGATGAGTTATCTCAAATTAGAATACAATTTATTATTGAGCGAGGATGGGGAACACCGGAAAAGATTAAAGATAGTTTTGTTGAAAGAGACCAAGCGCTTCAATCCTTTAAAAAATACTCAAAAATTATATTATGGTTTGAGCATGATCTTTATGATCAATTGCAAATGTTACAAATACTTGATTGGTTTTCCAGCAACCCACTAGAAAGAACACAATTAGCATTAATTTGTACGGATCAATATTTGGGGACACTCACCCCGGATGAGATGAAGGGATTGGTTAGCTATGAAGAGCCTGTGACACAAGAACACATCATGCTTGCAAGTCAGGCATGGTCAGCCTTTCGCTCAAGTTCTCCTGAAATGTGGTGCGAATTACTGAATACAGATACTTCAGTCTTGCCATTTTTACAGGGGGCGATTATCAGGCAATTAGAAGAATATCCAGATTGTTCTAATGGCTTGTCGCGTACCGCTCAACAGGCGTTAGAAATAATATCGAAAGGTGAAAAACGTCCTGGTAAAATATTTGGTCTTTATCAAGACACAGAGGCACGGAGATTTTTAGGTGATTCTAGTTTTTGGGTGATTCTTCACGAATTACTCGCTTCTAACCCACCCTTGCTAGAACTTCCTGAAGGGAAGGAATTGACGTTGCCAAGTCGCCCAGACCAAGAATTAACTATTACAGCTGCAGGTCGAGATGTGTTAGCTGGAAAAAGAGATTGGCTTGAGATAGTCGCGCTAGACCGTTGGATCGGAGGGGTTCATTTAACATCAGACAATATTTGGTGTTGGAATCCAAGTGCTCGTTCATTGGCTAAAAGAGCTTAAGCGTTAGGTATTTGACTAAACCCTAACGTTTCAAAAAAATGGGTTAAAAACCGTTACACTGCTTTATTTACTGCATCTAAGGACGAATACTCGCTTTTTCTAAAACTCACAATGAGTGACATTGCTCAATTTATAAAAAGCTCCGTTTAGCCCTTAACTACAGCACTTAAAGTTTTTTTCCTCCATTTTTTTTGAAACGTTAGGGTAAATATGAATGCAGCTATCTTTAATTATTTAGAATCAATATTGTGGTTTATTCTGGCATTGATTCTATTTTTGAAGATAAATATTGTGCATGAGCACTTGAGAAATATTACACGATTGGCTATTGGTACTTTTATCATTTTTGGTATATCAGATGTTCTTGAGGCCTCCACAGGAGCTTGGTGGCATCCTTGGTGGTTGTTGCTGATGAAGGCCGCTTGTATTGTTTCTTTTTTATATTGTTATATCCAATATTTACACTATAAAAAGATAAAAGAACATGATGTTTAATATACTCGTGGCGTTTGATATTTAGGTGTTGAGTGCGAGGCCTATTGTTTGTCCTGGCACCAAAAGTAGGCGCTTCAGGCGAGGCGAAACGACAAGTAATAGTCGCTCTTATTGCGCGAAGTTTCACCAACAGTAGGCGCATTAGGCGACGCCGCCAGGGCGAAAATAGGCGAGCAATAAAGCCTAAATATCAGACGCTACGAGTATATGTATGCCATGGACGTGTTTGTGTGAATGGAGAATTAATTTGTGAGTGAAAAAAAACAGCTCATTTTAATGGCTAAATATAATCAGCTGATGAATCAACGGATAGTGAAAGCCTCTGAAAGCCTGTCAAATGATTCACTTGCCGCCAACAAGGGGGTGTTTTTTAAGTCGGTGATAGGCACCTTGAACCATATCATGATTGGGGATATTTTGTGGTTAAAAAGATTCGCAACACATCCCAGTGCTTATGTTTCGTTACAGCCACTCAATGAAATAGAAAGACCATCAGGGTTAGGTGTGATTCTTTTTAATGAACTCGCTTCTTTCGGAGAAGAAAGAGCAAGCTTGGATCATGTCATCATTGATTGGTGTAATGAGTTACAGGAAAACGATCTAGATAAACCGCTTAACTATACTAATTATCAAGGGAAAGTACATAATAAAAGATTGGGTGATTTAGTCTTGCATGTCTTTCTTCATCAAATCCATCATCGAGGGCAAGTCACGACGCTTTTATCTCAAGAGGGTATAGACTTTGGTGAAACAGATTTACCAGAAATGATTCCTGATGAAGATTAGAAATGGCACATGGAAAATTGTAGTTAAGGTGGTATAAAACATAGGTAATCATTTATGACTCAAGGAAATGCAACAATAAGAGATATAATTGCAGCACGCAAGAATGTTTATCAGCATCTAAGCCCAACCCCCTTGTATAATTATCCATCATTAACTGAGTTGCTTGGAACAAACACTTGGATAAAGCATGAAAATCATCATCCGGTGGGTGCTTTTAAGGTGCGTGGTGGATTAAATTTGGCGGCGAATTTGACATATGAAGAAAAAAGTAATGGACTGTTTACCGCATCAACAGGCAATCATGGACTGAGTATCGCATACGCGGCTAAAGCCTATAATATAAAAGCGACAATAGCGGTCCCTGAAGAAGCTAATCCAGGTAAAGTCGCTGCAATGAGAGCTTTGGGGGCCGATGTGCTTTTTCATGGCGCGGATTTTGATGAAGCCCGAGAATGGATACAGTCGATTGCGAAGAAGAAGGGAGGCAAGTTTGTCGGCCCCACGGATGAACTTCTTATATATGGCGTCGGTACCTATGCTTTAGAAATTCTAGAAGAGTTACCTTCAGTGGATACCATTATCGTGCCAGTAGGAGCCGGTAGTGGCGTGTGTGGCACAGGCCTTGTGGCAAAAACCATTAACAAGGAGATAGAGATAATAGCCGTTCAGTCTGCCCAAGCACCCGCCATGAAGTTGAGCTGGGATAGTGGCACAATGGTGGAAGCAGAAATGAATACCTTTGCAGAAGGATTAGCGACACGTGTTCCCTTCGAGAGTACGCAGAAGATGATGCGTGAATATGTGGATGACTTTATATTAGTCGACGATGATGATATTAAGTCAGCTCTTTTAATCTTATTGGAGCATACTCACAACTTAGTGGAAGAAGCCGCAGCGGCACCTTTTCATCCCTGAAAAGACAGGTGTTTGAAAGCAAGTCCAAACTCTGAGCTGGGGTGCGGCCTAAACTTGACTGGATATCAATGGCCAGGTCTATAATAGCTGCCGGAGCAATATAAAAAAGGAAAATAAGTGCAAATAGTTATTCTTAGACACGGGAAACCAAAGATCGAAACTCATGGAAGATTAAGTGCATTTGACTTCGGGCAGTGGGTGGCTGCTTATAATAGGGCGGGTCTTGATAATGCCCATGCTCCTTCGGCGGATGCCATTGCCCAAGCCAGGGCATGTTCTGCGGTAGTGTGCAGCAATCTGCCACGATCCATCGAGTCAGCTACAGCGCTTGGTGTTAAGCATGTTGAATTGCAAGATGCCTTGTTCAGGGAATGTGATATGCCCTATGCACGCTGGAATTATCCAAAATTATCTGTGCTCGGGTGGTCGTTTATATTTAGGATACTACAGGTTCTGGGTTATTCATCGAATGCAGAATCTTTTAAAGAAGCTAAGCAAAGAGCTTATGAGTGTGCATTGCGGTTGAGTGAGTTAGCGGAAAAACATCAATCAGTGGTGTTTGTTGGTCACGGTTCATTGAACTGGCTTATTGCGAAGAAATTATTGCATATGGGCTGGGTGGGGCCAAGTCATGCGGGTCGAAAGCACTGGGAATTTGGTGTTTATCATTATAATGAAATATAGGGCATCACTCGATAGCTACAAGGAAAAGCTATGACAGCAAATCTTGAGTTGATTCATAAACTTTATCAGTATTTTAAAGAAAAATATTATGAATCGTTTAAAAATATTTGTGATGAAAATATCACTTGGAATCAGAACCCAGGTTTTCCGAAGGGGCGTAGCTATAGGGGGGCTGAAGAAGTGATAGAAAATGTATTTAAATCATTTGATAAAACCTGGGAAGATTGGAAATTCAAGATCAATAAATTCTATGATGCGGGAGAAACAATTGTCGTGACAGGGGTTTATGAAGGGCGTCATTATAAAACAGGAAAAACATTCGTCTCTGAAGCGGCTCATATATATGAAATAAAAAATGGAAAAGTCGCTAATTTCCAGCAATATGCGGATTCAAAAGTTCTCTGGGATGCCATGCAGTGAGGAATAGGAAGTTATTCCGTACCCATTCCTAAGGCACAAAAAAAGGAAATCAAATAATGACGATCAATGGCTCATGTTTTTGCGGTGCCGTTAAATACACCATAGCCGGGAAGCTACGGGATGCCCGTTCATGCCATTGTTCCATGTGCCGAAAAGCTTTTAGCGCTCAAGCATCGGCCTATGCTTTGGTAGAACCCGAGGAGTTTTCATGGGTGTCTGGTGAAGATCTATTGACGAGTTATGAGTCAAATAGTGGTGCCGGTTTACAGTTTTGTCGTATCTGTGGCTCAACACTCTGTGGCAGCTACCAAGGCAAAATAAATGGCGTCACTTTAGGGTGTGTAGAAGGCGACCCTGAAATAGAATTAGGTATGCACATCTTTGTAGGCTCGAAAGCTTCATGGGAAACCATTCCGGATGGTGTTGCTCAGTATGAACAATGGCCACCTGAAAATAAACATGGAACATGAAACGAGAGGAATGTTATTGGGTATTGTTGCTGTCAGTGCCTTTGGTTTGACATTGCCTGCAACGAAACTTGTTATCCCTTATCTTGATCCTTTATTTATTGGGCTGGGACGAGCTGTTTTGGCGACTTTGTTTGCCGTTATTTTTCTTGTTTGGTTTCGTCAATCACTGCCAACAAAAAAACAAGTTTATCGCTTAATCATTATTGCGCTTGGTGTTGTTATTGGTTTCCCGGTTTTTTCATCATGGGCAATGCAATACGTTCCGGCTTCACATGGTGGCGTTGTTGTGGGTTTAGTGCCCTTGGCGACAGCTATTGCAGGTGTACTCATTAGTCATGAAAGGCCATCGATCGTTTTTTGGTTGGTAGGATGTGTTGGTTGTCTTATGGTTATCTCTTATACACTTTTACAAGGCGCAGGTGAATTGCATATGGCTGATGTCGCATTGCTTTTGTCTGTGATTTCAGCCGCTGTTGGTTATGCGGTGGGGGCTAAGCTCTCTAAAGAGTTAGGTGGATGGCAAGTCATTTGTTGGGCGCTTGTGATCGCTTTTCCATTTATATTGATACCTGCCATGATCTACGCTCCTGAAGATTTATTTGCATTACCTGTTTCTGTTTATGGCGGTTTTTTATATCTGGCATTAATTAGTCAATTGTTTGCTTTTTTTGTTTGGTATAAAGGTTTAGCGCTGGGTGGTATTGCTCGGGTGAGTCAAACCCAATTATTGCAACCGTTCATGACAATATTTGCATCGGTGTTAATGCTTGGTGAATTAATAGATTTACAAACAGCGATATTCGCCTTGTTTATTGTTGCTACGGTTTGGCTTAGTAAGCAAATGCCAATAAAACAAAAAATTTAACATAAGGTATGTTATGACTTTTTCATGTACATTTCTTCACACCAACCTCACGGTCTTGGATATTGAAAAAATTACAAAATTTTATGTGAATGTTTTTGGATGTGTTCCGGTGCGCGATGAACAGCTGTTGTCTGGAAAATGGATCGAAGAGATAACCGCCGTAGCAGACGCTGAAATACGGTACGTGCATTTACGATTGCCGGGGTATGGGGTCAACGGGCCAGAATTAGAGCTAATCCAATATAATAATCCTGTGAAGCAATATAAAATTTCAGCAGATAGTACGGGTTTTGGGCATATTGCGTTTAGCGTGGATAACGTAAAAAACGTTTTGCAAACCGTCATTGCTGCGGGTGGTGCAAGCATCGGTGAGCTGGTGACGGTGGATATTCCGGGAAGAGGGCGACTGACTGAGGTTTATGCGACGGATCCAGAGGGTAATATTATAGAGCTACAAAGTTATGAAAAATAATTATTTTGAAAAAATGAGAAATTCATTGGATCAATATGCTTCTTTAGCTGAAGAAGACTGGATTAAACTCAGTGAAATATTTCAAATATCAAAATATAGCAAAGCAACGCATATTGTGCATCCGAGCGAAGAAAGTAGTCGCTTATTTTTTGTTTGTACGGGGTTGATTCGATATTACTATTTGGCTGATGGTGGTAAAGAGTGGAATAAAGCATTTATTAGTGAAGATATGCTCTCAGCCTCTTTCTCTAAAGATTTTCTTGGTCAGTTATCGCCTTATGGTATAGAGGCGCTTGAAGACTCGGTGTTACTTACCACGCGCTTTTCCGATTTTGAAGCATTGTATGAAACATGTCCGATGATTGAGCGGCTTGGTCGGAAATTTATTGAATTAGTGCTTATCAGTAAAATGAAGCGGGAGCGGAGTTTCCTGCAAAGTGATGCGAAAACGCGCTATTTAGATTTTGTGGAACAATATCCAACGTTATCTCAACGCATCCCACAGTACCACCTGGCATCTTATTTGGGTGTCTCTGAAGTTTCACTTTCTCGCATTCGATGTCAGCTCACTGAATAACTCACTTGGGTTCTTAACAATTGTTAATGTGCTGGAATATCCTTCAATATAAACTTCTGTTTTTGGGCGAAATTAGGAGACTTAAATGTCTATTGCTGAAAACAGAGCTATTATTGAGCGTTATTTTTATCAAGTTTGGAATCAAGGTCAATTAGAGATACTCGATGAAATCATCGATCCAGGCTATATTAATCATAGCCCTGGGATTGCTAACCCCGAGAAAGGCGCCAATGGACTGAAGCCAATCGTTTCGGCTTTGCGTCTTGGTTTTCCAGATCTTCGTTTTGAAATCGAGGATATGGTCATTGCTGATCAAAAAATGGCAATTCGATGTACCATGTATGGAACTCATTTGGGTGATTTATTTGGCATACCTCCTACAGGTCGAAGCGTTAAGGTGAATCAATTTCAAATTGAACACATTAAAAATGGGAAAATAATAGAACATTGGCGACAATCTGATGATATTGGTATGATGAGACAATTAGGCCAGATAGAGTAACAATGGTGGATTAAAAACGGTTACTGATGAGCTGTGCTTTTCATGATTCAGGGGTTTTCAAGTAATTAATTTTAAGTGATTTATCTGCTTAATATTTTTCGAAGCGACCGATGAGTCATGGAGAGTCACGCATCTAAAAGGAGGACAATTGAGAGTTCATCATTTACAACATGTGCCATTTGAAGGGTTGAGCAGTATTGAGCCCGTTCTCAAAGAAAAAGGGCATCACTTAACCGCCACGCATTTGTACAAAAATCAATCTTTGCCACCAATCAGCGATATTGATTGGCTCATTGTTATGGGTGGCCCCATGGGAATATATGATGAAGCAATCTATCCTTGGTTAACGGCTGAAAAGCGATTTATCAAAGAGGCCATTGATTCTGGAAAAATAGTGCTTGGCATCTGTCTTGGTGCGCAACTTATCGCGGACGCTCTGGGAGCCAAGATATATCAAAATGAATATCGAGAGATAGGTTGGTTTAATATCAATCGTTCACTTGAGACTGAGGGAACTATTTTATCCTCAGCCATACCTGATGAGGTTGAAGTGTTTCATTGGCATGGGGATACTTTTGATATGCCCACCGGTGCCAAGGCACTGGCCTCCAGCGAGGCGTGTAAGAATCAGGGTTTTATTCTGCATGATCGTGTGGTTGGGTTTCAATTCCATTTGGAAAGCACATTGCAATCAGCTGGTGCGCTGATTGAAAACTGTGGCGATGACCTTGATGGTTCTCGTTATGTGCAAACTGAAAGCGAAATGTTGTCGGACAAGCTGAAATTTAATAATATTAATGCAGTAATGTGCGCCGTGTTAGAAGTATTGGAAGCGCAATATGAATAATTTTTGATAAAAACGGAGGGACATAAATATGAAATACGATGTAGATTCACTTGGCAAAATGAAGAACGTGATACCCATCGCTATGTTGACTGCTTATACTTGTCCAGTCGCACGCTGTTTAGAAAACGCTGGGATTCCTGTGATTCTGGTGGGTGATACGGTAGGCATGGTTGAAATGGGTTTCGAAAGTACCCGCGACGTTACCATTGAACACATGCAATACCATGTGGGTGCAGTGCGTCGTGGAGCACCAAATACCCATATTATTGGTGATCTTCCGTATAACAGTGATCGAGATCCAGACGTCGCCTTATTGAATGCACGACGATTAATTGACGCGGGTGCAGATAGCGTTAAGTTAGAGGGACCAAAATATGACGTTATTTCACATTTAGTTGCCAATGGCATTGCTGTCGTCGGTCATACCGGATTAACACCACAGACGGCAGAGAACTTCAAAAAAGTGGGTGTTGCAGAAGAAGATGCAAAACGAATTCGCGAAGAAGCCATTGGGATTGAAAAATCAGGTGCATTTATGATTGTACTTGAGCACATTCCATCTCATCTTGCCGAGTTGATTACCGCTTCTTTAAAGGTTCCTTCGATTGGCATTGGTGCGGGGTCGGCCTGTGACGGGCAAGTACTTGTGATCAACGATGCGGTTGGGCTTGGTGATTATTGGCCACCATTTTCGAAACAGTATGCCCATGCCAGCAAGATAATCCTAGAGGTGGCAGAATCTTTTTCTAGGGAAGTCCAGCAGCGGGAATTTCCTGATAATATCGTGAAGTTGAATGCTTCGGGTAAGAGTTAATGATAGGGATCGAGTACAAAGTCAATGTCCCGATATCGGCTGAAAAATTCATAGAACTGCTACGAAAATCCACCCTTGGCGAGCGCCGGCCAATCGAAGATCGAGAATGTATGGAAGGGATGGTGGCAAATAGCAATCTTATGGTTTCAGCTTGGGACAGCGACAAACTCGTCGGTATCGCTCGTTCAATGACAGACTTTCATTATGCATGTTACCTCTCAGATCTTGCAGTAGACAAAGAATATCAAAACAACGGTATTGGTAAGAAATTGCAAGCAATGACTCAACATCAGCTTGGACCAAAATGTAAACTTATATTAATCGCTGCGCCGACAGCAAATTCGTATTATGACTCTATTGGTTTTACCCATAACCCAAGGTGTTGGGTGCTTGGCCGCGAACAACATATCCACTGATAACAAACCTCTTCATTTTTATTAGTTTGTGAATATTGATATAGCAAAAAAGTTGATTATTGTTCAGGTTAAAAATTAATTATGAATAGATGGGCAAGGTAATAACCAGGTTCAGTCTATTGCTATATTATTGCACTGCGTTTATCGCTGATATTAGACCTAAATAATAAATCCGAGTACAAATGAAATACAACTACTCGCAATTATCTTCAGATTCTGTATTGCAGTTAGTCAATCTACATTACAAGCTATCTGCTCCTATTAGCTGTAAATATTATGTATTGGGGTTGCATGATAATTATCTAGTTGAAAGTAATTCTGAAAAATTTATTTTTCGACTATATCGTAATGACTGGCGTACAGAAGAAGAAATATTTTTCGAACTAGAATTACTCTCCTATCTTATTAAAAAATCAGCTAATGTGGCCTATCCAATAGCAACGAATAAATCTGAGTTAAGTATTTCGATCAATAGTCCTGAAGGGAAAAGAATAGGCGTGCTATTTCACTACGCTAAAGGCTATGCTCCTGATGGCGGAATATCACTTGAAGAGTGCACGCTGTTGGGTAGCTCCGTTGCTAACATACATGAAAAGACAAAAAATTTTAAAATACACTACACACGTTCGAATCTTGATCTGACCTACCTGGTAGATCGATCATTAGCGCTGATAAAACCATTTTTAAATTCTAAACAATATGTTTATTTACAAAGCATTCAATCAAAGCTGCAATCTAATATCTCACAGCTAAGCACTGAAAATGGAGATTTTGGTATTTGTATTGGAGATGTAAATCCAACAAATTTTCACATAGATGAAGAAAAAACAATAACTCATTTTGATTTTGACCAATGTGGTTACGGTTATAGGGCTTTTGAGATTGGTAAATTTTCATCTTCCCTGCATGGTTCTGAGTCAAAGAAAGATAAAATGCGAGCCTTCATTCAAGGCTATGAAACCGTGCGCCATCTAACAGATATAGAAAAAATATCTATTCCCTATTTTGAAATAGCCTCTATAATTTGGGTAATGTCAATTTATGTTAGTAATGCAAATAGAATTGGATATAAATACCTTGAAAATTCATTCTGGGTCAATCGTATTAGCAGAATTGAGGCATTAGATGTCACTTTGGCCTAACCGTTAAGAATGGGTAGGCGCGGCAGAAGCAGAACGTTGATTGTCGAGCCAGCTTGGCATTTGTCGTTAAGCATAGCCAACAAGGCTGTAAACTGGGGCGAAAATGTAGAGCGTATAGGTAAAGGAAAATCATGATAGTAGTTTACGGAATCAGAGAAAATCTAAATCCAATAAAGGCTAAGATGTCGGATGTCATTCACAGTTGCATGCAATCGGTTCTTGGCATGCCCGAAGATAAGCGAGCCCATCGATTTATACCGATGAATAAGGAAGATTTCTATTATCCTGGTGGTCGAAGTGATGCATATACTGTTATTGAAATCAATATGATGCAAGGGCGGGAAAAAGATACACAAAAAGCTTTGATCAAGGCGTTGTTCGAGCAAATGGAAAAACAATTAGGCGTGTCGCCGATAGATCTTGAAATCACAATAAAAGAGCAACCGGCACATTGCTGGGGGTTTAGAGGGATTACTGGTGATGAGGCTAAGCTTAACTATAAAGTCAACGTGTAACAAGGTATATGAACATACGATTCATCACGTTGCCCCTTCGTTCTCTATCTCTGATGAGATGCGGCACTAGTTATGAAAATTAAAACAGTCATGGGCTTGATTTTACAAGTTGTAACAGCTTTGTTGATTTTTGGTATGACAATGAATTGTTTTGCCGAAGCTGTAAAGTGGTATGAGCATCCGGGATACTGGTTTAAGAATGTATTCTATTCCCCTGCCAATGGTAGTTTATCCCCCGAAATAAAAGCTGTCGATTTAAAAGGAAATAAAAAGTCCTTTAACGATTATTCTAGCCAATATATTTTGTTGTCGTTCTGGGCATCTTGGTGTCCGCCGTGTATGAAAGAGTTGCCTCAACTAGAAAAGCTAGAATCAAAGTATTCCGATAATGATTTCAAAGTGCTTGCTCTAAATGTACATGATACTAAGGAAGATTCGTTGAAGTTTATAGAAAAGCACAAATTGAAACTCACATATTTATTAGATATTGAAGGAGCCACTGTTAATAATTTCGCTATTAGTCCAATTCCTACAAATTTTTTGATTCATAAAGAAAGCAATAAAATTATACAAAAATGGCAGGGGAAAAATGATGTGGCTGAAATTGAGTTGTTTCTCAATGATCTTATCCGTAAATAAAAATTCTATATTTGAAAAGTGCTTCCTTGTGCACTTTGATTTATTAATTGTTATTACTGTTAGGTGGAATATTGCAACTCAACGAATTACAAGAGAAGTATCCAGGTTCAACCACTTTTATTTTTGGTGATAGCGAAGAATTATGTCGCGAGCTTATCAGGTTGGTTCGAATCGGGAAGAAGCTGGCGGCTTGCAGTGCGCTGCGCGACATCGACTCTGGAGTTGAGTCGATGCCAGAAGTAGGACAAAGGAGTATAGCCTTAAACTGGGATGGAACACTAGCACTGGTTATTGAGACCGTGTCCATTTCACAGAGGCGATTCTGTGATGTTGATGAGACCTTTGCGTTGGCTGAGGGCGAGAATGATACTCTCGAAGGGTGGCGAACAGATCATCAGGAATTTTTTGGGCGTAATGGTGGTTTCGATCCGACGATGATGTTGGTGTGTGAAAGATTCAGATTGATTGAAGATTTATCTCATGATACATAGATATTATTGTTATTGGTCATGTCGAATAATAAAGTTACTTTGGAGTAATGCGATAGCTAGTGATAACGGTTGTTGATTAGGGGGAAAGGAGGAGATAGGTTATCAATCAGCCTTTCGATACCGGTGCTTGGTTACCACAATGTTATGCCATTAGATCGAAGCACAAATTAATATAGAGAATCAACGTGACAAAAGTTTAATCGTACCTAGATATGTGCTAGCTGTAAACAATTTCATTGTTTTTTGGTTCCAAATGGCTTTGTGGTTTTACGTTTACACGGGCTTCGATAGCGGCGTTTGGTTGCGGTAACGTTATATTTTATCATTTTCACCGGATTATTTTTCTATGAATCTAGCACTCCATCATTTTTTCATACTCGTCGAGCCAGAGGCAAAGATGGCTGATTTATTGGTGTCACTCGGAATGCAAGAAGGAACTCGAAATATACATGAGGGGCAGGGTACCTCAAACCGTCGATTTTTCTTTGCTAACTGCGCATTGGAACTCTTGTGGGTTCATGATTCTGTTGAGGCCAACAACGGCCCAGGACGTGATATGTTGTTATCCAAGCGGTCGGTTGAATCTACGGCTTCTCCTTTTGGTATAATTTTGCAAAGAACTGACAACTCAATAATTGAAATTCCATTCAACGGTTGGAATTATCAGCCTGATTATTTTAGTCCACCACGGGCATTTCATATAGGAGAAAATTCAAATAAATTAGTAGAACCACTGTGTATTTATGCTCCATTTATAGAGCCTGATAATTCAACACAAACTCCTGATGAAGGGATTTTTAAGTTTATTAGTAGTATTCGAGTTTATACACCATCTGATCCGTTATCTGACGTTTTGCTCATTGCCAATTCAGCTGATCGTCTTTCAATAGAGCAGGGGCCTCAGCATTTAATCGAAATTACTTTTGACGATCATAAATCAAAATGTTCAAAAGATCTAAGGCCTGATATTCCGTTGATTATTTATTGGTAGATATTGTCTGTTCTATTTTTTTAAGTGAAAATATAACAAGCTTGATCCTTAAATTTATATAAAATGAAAAAAGAATATATTAAAATTAGTAAATTTATTAGCTTGGTACTACGCCATAGACCTCAAGTCGCTGGATTAGTTTTGGACCCGAATGGTTGGGTTTCAGTCGATGCGCTGATTGAGGGTGCGAATAAAAAGGGTTTTAATCTCGATTATGAAATATTGAATGACATAGTTGCTACCAACGACAAAAAAAGATTTGCATTTGATGAAAGTCGATCACATATCCGAGCCAATCAAGGACACTCTGTCGAAATTGAATTGCAGTTAACAGAAATCATGCCACCTGATATTTTGTATCATGGCACGGCCGAAAAATATTGGCAATCCATTTCAAAAACTGGTCTTATCAAGAAGCGTAGAAATCATGTTCATTTGTCGTCTGATGTTGAGACCGCGAAAAAAGTAGGTATGAGACATGGTAAAGTCATTGTACTTTGTATCAATGCGCATGAAATGTATACCGATAATTACACGTTTTATCTCTCGCAAAATAAAGTATGGTTAACTGAAAGTGTTCCGGTGAAATATATAAAAATGATGGATGCTATTCCGATATGAAAAAAACATTAATAATTGGTGCAAGCGGAAAAATTGGAAAAATGATAACCGCATTGTTACATGACAATAACCATTCCGTAGCGGCAATGGTTCGTAATATGAATAAAGTTCAAGAACTCGTTAGTCTTGGAATAAACGTTGTCGAGGGAAATCTAGAAGAAAATTTTGAAAGTGCTTTTAGTGGTTGTGAACGCGTCGTATTTAGTGCAGGTTCTGGTGCCGGAACAAGTGCAGATAAAACATTGCTGATAGATCTATGGGGAGCATGTAGAGCGATCGATATAGTCAAGGAAAATAATATTTGTCACTTTATTATGGTGAGTTCAAGAGGGGCTGATAATCCAGATAAAGGGCCTATAGCTATAAAACCCTATTTGATAGCAAAACACTTTGCTGATAATTACCTTATAGCGAGTGGTTTGAATTACACGATTCTTAGACCGGGTCGTTTACTTGACGAAAGAGGCACGGGTCTAATTAGAACAACTCGACCCATTAGTCCCGAAGAACAAGTAATATCCAGAGAGGATACCGCTAAGGCTATTTATCATTGCCTAACAAATAATAAAACAATTGGAAAAATATATGAGCTTTATAAAGGGGATATTCCTCTTAGTACGATTATATAGTTATGGTAATTGATATTTAGACAGTATGTAACGACCTATTGTGCATCGGGCAAATGAAAGTTAATCATTGTTTGTACTCGGAATGACTAAATACGAATGAATACGCTAATTGAAAATTTCTCGGAAATACACAAAAATGAACTTACAACTAAGGAGGGCTATTTAGTTCAACGGTCATGGTTAGAGATTTTTTCTGCTTCGGTTAAAGAGAAAACTGGTGCGTATGTATATAAAGGATTTCCTTGGCACTGCTTTAGTTATGAGTTTTATCCATGTACAAGAGGCGAAAAAGCGTTAACGAAGTACGCACACCAAGAAATAGAGACGTACTACGTTTTTGACGAAAATTGTTCGGTATGTTGGCGATGTGAATCTCAAAGTTATCCTGATTTGAGGTTGGCAGGATTTGATGAGGCCTATGTATTTCCATTAAGTAAAAATTGGACGATGGTGTTTAGTCATTATGACCTTTTTTTCGCGATAAGTTGACGCTGCAAAATGCCCATTTTAATGAGAAAAACTCGATATCATTAAAAGATGATACTCTTATATGTGAAATAGATATTCTATACGAATAATGGTTGGATAATTTTCGGTTTATCGGTCGGCGGCAATGGATAAGAGTAAATGCGTTGACGTATTGTTGAAAGTGTTTGTTGCTTTATACGGCGATGAATATATCTTAAATAGGTCAAATGATTTAGAGGCAAATTTGAATAGATTGAAAATTAAAAATGTTTAGGAATAGGTTGCACTATAACTTCCCGATTTGGCATCTTAGCTCCTACCTGGATACGATGCATTATAATGTTTAACGAAGCTGATCTCACTGCGCTTGCCATTACCTTGAAACTGGCAGCACTCACTACCGTGATATTGTTGTTGCTGGGTACACCACTCGCCTGGTGGATGGCACGTACGCGTTGGCGGTTCAAGTTTTTACTGGAGGCGGTGATTGCATTGCCATTAGTGTTGCCGCCAACAGTACTTGGGTTTTACTTGTTGGTGGCACTGGGACCTGATGGTCCTGTGGGTGGATTGATGGCGTCGTTGGGTGGTCAACCATTGGCCTTTACTTTTACTGGTTTGGTTATTGGGTCGGTCATTTATTCGATACCCTTTGTGGTGCAACCTTTGCAAAATGCTTTTGTTACTATCGGTCGCCGTCCACTGGAAGTGGCTGCGACCTTGCGTGCGTCACCAATGGATCGCTTTTTTACTATTGTTCTGCCTTTAGCTCGTCCCGGATTTTTTACTGCGGCGGTGCTTGGTTTTGCTCATACAGTGGGTGAGTTTGGTGTGGTGCTGATGATCGGTGGCAACATTCCTGGCGAGACTCAAGTTGTATCCATTGCCATTTACGATCATGTTGAGAGTTTAGAATATGTTCACGCTCACTGGTTATCGGGCGGACTATTGCTCATGTCTTTTCTTATGTTGATTGCAGTATATGCTTTCAACCGTCGCTTCAATATAGTACAGCCGTGATGATTGAAGCTAGATTCTGTATCGACAGGGGCGACTTTATACTCGATGTGGATCTTAGTATCCCTGCTCAGGGTGTTACGGCGATTTTTGGCGCTTCTGGTTGTGGTAAAACGACGCTATTACGGGCTATTGCCGGACTTGAGCAGCATGATCATGGTTTTTTGAAAGTGGGTAACATGATTTGGCAAGAGAACAACCACTTTGTCCCGCCTCATCAACGTCCGCTGGCCTATGTCTTCCAGGAAGCGAGTCTATTTACACATCTTAATGTGCGGCGTAATCTCGAATACGGTATTAAACGAGTAGCGAAAACAGAACGTAAAATCTCTTTGGATGAGGCGATTGATTTTCTAGGCATTGGACACTTGTTGGATCGTAAACCTGATACCTTATCGGGTGGTGAGCGACAACGAGTGGCTATTGCTCGTGCGCTTGCAGTCAGCCCACGACTCTTGTTAATGGATGAACCGTTGGCGGCTCTGGATTTGCGTCGTAAACATGAAATTCTTCCTTATCTTGAATCACTACATAACGAATTAGATATTCCTGTTATCTATGTCAGTCATTCTCCTGATGAAGTCGCACGTCTTGCTGATCATCTTGTATTGCTGGAAGCCGGACGTATTGTGGCCACAGGAGACATTCACGAAATGTTTACCCGGCTTGATCTTCCCCTGGCTCATGGTGGTGATGCCGAAGCCATTATTGATGCGACCGTTGTCGAGCACGATGATCATTATCATCTGACGTATCTGGATTTTTCTGGGGGTCGTTTTACCGTGGCACGAAAAGATCTTCCTGTGGGAAGTTCAGTACGCTTACGGGTTGCCGCACGTGATGTCAGCCTAACTCTGGAACAACAATCTAATACCAGTATTTTGAATATCTTCCCGGCGACCATTGATGCGATTACTAACGAAGGACTGGCGCAGGTCACCGTACGATTATTGATAGCAGGAGTGCCTATGCTAGCGCGTGTAACACGAAAATCTGTCGAAATATTAGAGCTAAGACCTGGCAAGCAGGTATATGCTCAAGCAAAGAGTGTTGCCTTGCTGGCATGAATGCTTTTGTTTTTGATTATATACCTAAATTTTAAACGCTACGAGTATAGAAATTTCAAGAAGGACATCCAATGGATTTTCATGTCGATACGGCAGATTCATTAGCAATAACTGATTTAGAAATATCGGAATTGTTGTTACAGGTTTATGTCGATGGTGGCTTTGTGGAGCTGGAATCTACTACCGCTTTATTCGAACCCTCGGCCGTTAGAAGCCGAGGAAAGATGCTTGCTGCCCGAGCAGTACAAAATTCGATATTGGCCGGAATGATCATCATCGTTCATCCCCATTCGTCTGTTTGCCGTTTGGCGAAAGCCAATGAAACCGAAATGCATTTGCTGGCTGTCAAACCAGAGTATCGAGGCAACGGCTTAGGCAGGATGCTTATTGCGGCGGCAATTGATGATGCCATCCAGGGAGGTTTTTCAAAAATGCTTTTATCGACGCAATCAACGATGAAAACGGCGCATTATTTGTATGAATTCGCCAGGTTTGTTCGTGTACCAGAGCGAGATTATCATCGGGGAGGTCGTGATTTTTTGGTTTATGAAAAAATACTAAATACTTATAGATCTGGTCATTGATATTCAGACATTAACTTGTGACTGCACCGCGAGGCGAAGGCTCAGGGGTTGGGTTTTTTTTCAAAACACGCTGTGAATATATCCCTATACGCTCTGCATTTTCATCCCTGAAAATGAAGGTGTTTGAAACAAAACCCAAGCCCTGAGCTGGAGTACGCCTTAAACTCGACTGGATATCAATGGGCCAGATCTATAATTATCCAATTGACTAATATTTGATGAAAAATAACGGGTAATGATTAAAATATTGATTAAGGGTTTATTGGGTAGCGTCATTGTGTTGCTGCTGGATGGGTTTCGCGCTGAGCGTTGCCCATCCATTGGGTTGATTAGTGAATATCCTATCTTGCTGCATTGCGTCGGCGCATACCCAGCATCCCAAGCAATCCGACACCCATTAATAAAAATGTGGCAGGTTCTGGTACTACATTAAAGGAACCGCCTTGAGTGCGGATCTCATCCAGGGTGATATCTGATGCCTGAGTCGCATTGATTTCTAAGTATATTTCTCTGACTGAGGTAAAATCGAAATCAGAATCACCTAAAGGATTTAAAGGATCTAAAAAACTGTAAAATGAGATTGAGGGAAACGATGGATTGCTAGTGATACCAAACAATGTGACGGAAGCCGTATTGGGTAATGTAGATGTATCGGTGAGACCAATAGTTACATCCATACTACCTTGGTCAATGGTGAGCGTGTCTAAAAAAAACTCATTGTTGGCGGTGAGGTTTATACCAAGGCCGCCACCAAGACCGAGACCATTGGAATTCCAGGTAACCCGACTGACACCGGATGTTCCAACGTCTTCACTATGAGCGAGAAGTCCTGCGCCACTAATAGTAACGACACTTGCAGATGTGTTAAGAGGGCCGCTGCTACTTATAATATCTAATCGACGAGAGCCGCCCAGCCCACCTGCTACAGTCGATGTGAGTGTGCCTGAACTGCTTACGGTTTGTGGCATCGTCGTATTAAAGGAATCGATAAGCAAGGCTTGGGATTGGCTGGCAACCAACATTGCTCCTAAAAAGGTTAAACTTTTTGTTATGTTTCTCATGATGATTCTCCCTGGTTATTTAATTTTAGTTTTGATACAGAACCAGCTTATAGGATTTGGGTAAGGCTAAGATATGAGCTAGATCACAGGTGGTATTTGAATCATCGGGTGAAAATTTCTAGTTGATTGTCTTTAAAGGGTAATTTATATTGCGTCGTGGTGAGTTTTTAATAGATAAGTGACTTTCAGGTCAAATATACTCGAAACACTTGGGGTTTCGGTGTTGAGTGCGAAAGATATTTTTGTTCTGGCACCAAAAGTAGGCGCTTTAGGCGAGATAAAACGACAAGTCATCGCTGGGACTATTTTGCAGGGTTTTAAAGCATTCGGTAAATTTTTTATGAATAAAAAAACGGAGCTGCATTGCTGCAAACTCCGCATCGTTTAATATGTTAAATTATTTTAATACGGCCCTGGTCCTATATGTAATGGCCGCATCATTTCATGATCTTCATGGGATAGAATGTGGCAGTGCCAAACATATCTTCCTGGCTTATCAAATGTCATTTTGATTCGAGTGACTTGTCCTGGTAATGCCATCACCATATCTTTTGGACCAGCCTCGGTATTACTTGCGTTTATGACATTTGGTGAAACAGAAATATTTTCAAGCCGAAACCCTATTGCGGATTTACCATTATGTTGAATCACTGGTTGCTCAATCATATTTGCTGTAAAATCTGCGCGGTCAAGAATATCAAAATGCACAAGATGTACATGAATGGGATGTGCATCACCCGTGGCATTAAAAATTTCCCAAATTTCAGTATCACCAAGTTTGGGGTTTTCTGTAATTGGCATATGCCATGGCATTGCACCATTAACTATTGAGCCATTAACGTCAGTCACGGGTTCAGCGGTACCGAGCATGGGCGTTAATCGACCAAATTCATCTTTTCCTTCAAATAATGCAAGTCTTCTTACTACATCCACATCATTTTGATTGGTTATGTAACCACTGTGCATTTTTGGGTTGAATTTGTCTTCAATGCCGGTGTTTAAAGGTAGAACAACATCAAATGCCATCACTCGGTCAGTACGTCGATTAGGAAATAAATCATCGGCATCCGGTAGTTCACCACCAAAGGGGGAATCTCCTAAGGTATTTTCAATGATAATTCGGGCACCTGGTGGAACCGTACTGAAATTAAAAACAAGGTCTAGTCGTTCACCCGGCATGAAATCTATTTCTGTTACCTGAGCAGGTTGTGTTAATAAACCTTGATCGGAACCGATGACAAAGAAGTCCAAAGGATCGGAGGTGCCGGTAAAGTCTGTCTGACCTGCCGTGACTGCCCTAAAACGCAAACGCATAAATCGACTATCTGATCCATTTAACAAACGTATCCGATAGTTTCTGGGTTCCACATGGGCTTTTGGCCATATTTTCCCGTTGACAACAATAAAGTCACCAAAAAATTCGGCGAGGGCGGAAGGGCCGCCAGGAATGGGTGGTGTTGCACCTTCGCTAACAATAAAATCATTCCAGGCTGGATTACCTTCAAATGCCGGAAAAAATAAATCACCCTTATCGGTAAACATGCGATCCTGAATAACATAGCCAAGTTCATAGGGGGCAGCGGGTAAACCTAAAGGATTATCGTGTTTGCCTGTATCTTGTTGGTCACGAATGATATAAAAACCTGCAAGACCGGCATATACATTTAATCGAGTAATGCCAAGTGCGTGATCATGATACCAGAGTGTGCCTGCGGGCTGGCTATTGTCATAAACATAGGTATCGCTGACCCAGCGAGGTCCGCGACTGGCTTTGGTCAAACCGCTAAAATACTCAGGATTACCATCTGCCGCACTATCAGTGTGCCCGCCATGTAAATGGGGAACCAAAGGTACGCCATCAGTGGCAATATTGATTGCCTCATAACCTGGCAGTGAATAACACCAGTGTAGTGATTTATCTACCGCTAACAAATGAGGTAATGGTGAATCCATGGCGTCTTCAAGTTCATTTTCCCATTCAACGGTGATCGGTTTTCCGCTTTGTACTTCAAAAGTTTTACCTGGCCATGTGGCTTTATCATGATCTCCGGCATAACCCCAGATCGCGGTGGACACTGGATTGCCTAGTCGATTAACAAGTCCCGTCATTTGCGTTGACTGTTTGATTTCTATTTCATACTTTATTTTTCTGTATCTGGATCTGTACCTGGATTTTAATTTGAAATTAGCTGCAAGGGCGTTAGGTGCCATTTGGGTAAAGAGTGCTTGTTTAGCTGGGTCAGCCAGTTGTGGTGTTAAGGTAGCGGCTTGCGCTTTATTGGTAAATGAATTTTTTCCTGCTAAGCCAGCGGTTACACCTACGCCTGCAGTTAGACCTATTTTTAAAAAGCTACGTCGTTTCATTTTTGTTACCCCTCCTTTATTTTTTTTATGTTCAGGTCGATAACTTTCAGTACACTAAGACTGCGTCAAACCGACGACCTGAATAGCATTACTTTAAGGACAAACAGTTTAAAAAACACATCAAATAATAAATGTAAGCATGTAATGGTTTAGATACAAGTGATTTCGCTTGGTGTTTATATTTCATAGCAACATGAATCATACCTGAAAAAACAACTCTATATCCAATTTTTATTAGTTTGTTATATTTTTATGTTTAATTTTATTAGATAAAAATTATAGACTACGTTGGCTTCTCGATGTAGCTAAAATGTTTTTTTATGAGAATCATTAACAAAAAATAAAACATAGTGTTATTGATGTAGTGAAAGGAATAAATGAAAATTTTCACGTCTTACTCACACCTCTTGTATGAAGTGCTTGCCCTTATAGATAGAACACAGTAATAGTGATATTCACTATTTGTCACACTCTTTAACCATTCATCGCTTAATGCTGTTATTGGCTTGTTTATCTGCTGTATCTTGGATGATGTCAATTCTGACATATAGATCTGGCCATTGATATCCAGACATCAACTTGTGATTGCACCACGAGGCGAATGCTCAGTTAGCAGAGATGGAAGATCGGGATAATGATTATCGGGCAGCGTTGCAAAAAACCATGAAGCTTGATCCATCAAGTACCATTGGCAAACAAGCTGCTGTGTTGCTAGCGGAGTGATGATAATGATGCTTACTCCTTCGATACTCGCATTGCAAGATGGCAGTAAAACTTACACCATGGGGAATACTACAGTACAAGCTTTAAAGTCAGTTTGCTTGGAGGTGCAAGCCGGTGAATTTGTTGCGCTGCAAGGCCCTTTAGGCAGTGGCAAAAGTACCTTGCTCAATATTTGTGGTTTGATTGATGAGTTGGATGATGGAACGTTATGGTTAGAAGGTGAGGATATGACTCAATTATCCAAACGCCAGCGTACTTTATTACGTCGTCAACGTATTGGGATTATTTTTCAAGCGTTTAACTTAATACCTGTCATGACGGCATATGAAAATATTGAGTATGTCTTGTTGCTTGATAATACGCCGCGCAAAGCATGTCAGCAACGGGTGATGGATATGTTAGATAAAGTTGGTATTGCTGAGTTTAAGAATCATCTGCCGGATCAACTATCTGGTGGACAACGCCAACGCGTTGCTATTGCACGGGCCTTGGTCAAACGACCTAGCTTGGTGATGGCCGATGAGCTAACCGCAAACCTCGATAGCCACACCGCACAGAAAATTATTGAAGTAATGAAACAATTGTGTGCAGATATCGGATCGAGTTTTATTATCGCAACGCATGATGAGCGCATGGTGAGCTATTGCGATCGCACAGTACGGTTAGTTGATGGAGGTATACAAATATGATGTGGTGGAAGTGGGTTAAGTTTGCTTGGAAAAATGTTTGGCGTAATCGACGGCGTAGCTTGGTGACTTTGGGGATTACCGCAAGTGGAGTGGCGGGTATTTTATTTTTTGGTGGTTTTGCATTATTTACCTATGAATCATTACAGGAGTTTTCGGCCCGACAACAAGGGCATGTGATTATTGCTAATCAGCACTATTTTGATCAAGAAGAAGAGACACCGATGCAAAATGGTTTGAGTGATTGGCAAGACATACGCGCACAGTTGACTGACGATGTTAAGGTGCGTGTGGTATTGCCGCGTATTGAGTTTACCGGCTTGGTGTCCAATGGTGATAAGTCAACGATATTTGTTGGTAGCGGTGTCGATGCACGTAAAGAGTTTACCGTGACTGGGCCGTTTTTTGATGTGCAAGCCGGTGATATTTTACCACCGGAGGCGAGTGAGACACCACAAGTGATGTTAGGGCATGAGCTGGCTGACAATCTCAATGCACAGATTGGATCAATCTTAACCATACTCTCAACCACGAGCGAAGGCGCACTCAATGGTATTGATGTACAAGTGATCGGGATTTTTGGTACCGGTGTGCCTGAGTTAGATAAACGTAAGTTGGTGGTTCATTTAAAGACCGCACAAGATTTGATTCAATCAGCAAAAGTTTCGACATTATCGACCTATCTATATGCAACAGAGCAAACTCACTTGGTTGAACAACAAATTCAGACTCGGTTGCCGCAATTAGCGACACGTAATTGGTCAGATCTTGCCTTTTTTTATCACAAGGTACGCAATTTGTATGACCGAATTTTTTCTACCGTGGGTATTGTGATTGCGCTGGTGGTGTTGTTATCGGTGATTAATACCTTGTCGATGGCAGTGATGGAGCGGACTCGCGAGATTGGTGCATTGGCTGCACTAGGTACTTTGCCCAGGCAGACGTTGGTAAATTTTGTCATTGAAGGTGGGATTATTGGTGCATTAGGCGCATTGTTGGGTGTATTAATGGCGGGTGTTGCTGCGTTGTTTTTGACTTTCAGTGAAATCATGATGCCTGCTCCACCGGGTATGACTAGTGGTTATCCGTTACGCATTTATTTCTCCGTACTTTTTCTTGAAACGTTAGGATAATCTTTATTTTTGTAACGTTAGGGTAAAAACTAAATGAAAGATCCAATAACATTGCAGGTATTGATTGCCGATGATGAAGCGCACTTACGCCAAGCTCTGCGTAATCAATTAATCATATTGTGGCCTGAGTTAGATATTTGTTGTGAATGTGAAAATGGCTTAGAAGCGTTACGGATGATTAATGATTTGGAACCCGATATTGCATTTCTTGATATTCGGATGCCGGGGCTGAGTGGTATGGATGTGGCTAAACGGGTACAAGGGGATTGCTGTATTGTCTTTGTGACGGCTTATGATGAGTTTGCGGTTGAGGCATTTGAACGTCATGCGATTGATTATCTATTAAAGCCAGTGACTGAAGCACGATTAAAAGTGACCATTCAACGTTTACAACAAAAAAATATGACAACTCCTGGTATTAACCCAGAGCAATGGAAAATGACACTCAATGACGTGGCTAAGGCACTACACCAGCAACAAGCGGCTGCAACGTTGCAATGGATTCGCGCCTCGCGTGGTGACATCGGAGCACGAGCATTTAATTCGAACTCCGCTCAAGATGTTGGAGGAACAACTAGACGCCACTACTTTTTGGCGAATTCATCGTAAAGTCATCGTCAATACCCATTTTATCCAAACAGCTAAACGGCTCACCGATGGACGATATGAGCTGTATTTACAACACAAGAATAATCCGCTAGTGGTAAGTCGTGCCCATGCACATTTATTTAAGCGAATGTAAGTGCGAGTTTTGTTGGTGGGTGAGATACATCGTTTAATAATTTCAGCAGAATTACCGATACGAATGTAAAAGTGAATGGTAAATCCATCGTGATTGATGCGTCGGTGAGTGTCAATGATCGAACGATACTTGAGAGTTTGCAAGGCGAACATATCTTTGTACGCGAGCGCAGTGAGCGAGGCGAATACTTGGTGGCTTGGCAATCGCATGCTAACCGAGAACCCTACCGTGGTACCGTGCCTAATGGACATGTGTTTGTCTTAGGGGATAACCGCGATGCTTCAGATGATTCACGCCGCCATGGTTTTGTGCCTTTAGTCGATGTGGTGGGTAAAGCGAAGCAGGTGTGGTTATCAAAAGGTCCGCAAGGGTTCCGTTGGTATCGTTCAGGTCCTGATTGCCTGACAAAACTTTTCGTTATTTATGTCATTTTCATCAAACATCAAATACTTGGCAACTGATTTCAAACTCATCGACAATTGAATTAGGCGGTCGATAACGTTTGCTGGGAGACACCGG